>OAVX01000461.1_pt1 | contig 24005 bp, 19 predicted proteins | sample 1476471 | NCBI WGS metagenome assembly OAVX01 (sample SAMEA2580114, study PRJEB22360) | human gut metagenome | biome: human gut; feature: human-associated habitat; material: faeces | place: Denmark | collected 2008/2010
GCGGCTGAAGACCATCGTAAAAATGGGTTAAATAACCCCCCCACCGCCGATGCCAAGCACGGCACCGAGAATACCGCCAAGTAAACCGGTGACCATTAACATTATCATTTGTTCCATTTATCTAGCCTCGTTTTCCAGCATTTTAGGATGGCAACGAAAACATCGCCATCAATTTGTTTTATTTTCTAAGGTTAGCCCACGTGGTAACAAGGTTTCAAGCCCTCAATATCATTCCCGTTGCTTACCAACTGCCGCCAAATCCACCACCGCCACTGCTGCCACCGCCAAATCCACTACCGAAATTGTCAGAACCGCCGCTGCTACCGCTGCTGGCACTCGACCCAAAGTCGGATACAACCCAAAGTGGCAAGTCGTATTGACTTAAATCCTGATTTTTTTCTGGATGCCGAATATGGAACAAGATAACGCCAAACGTGGCAGCCAACATTTCAGCTGAAAAACGATCTGTTTCTTTAACATTTTCAAGAAATTTCGACCAAGTTGTCACCGCAGCTTGACCAGCAACATTCTTTTGTTGGCCTAACCACTGGGCATAACTGGCTTCATAAGGTCTGCCTTTTGCAAAACGATCAGCTAATGCGGGGGTTAATAACGCTGCTAATGCTGAAACAGATGGGGCCGCCACCACATCTTGATCGGCTAATTGCCGCAGTGGTTTGCTTGTTTGGTAGTAGTACCAATAAGGATATGGTGCGGTCAACCGCAGCACGCGCGTCCACGACTCGAAACCACGACGAGCCAAATTGGCCAGACCGATTTCGCGTAGCTTGGCATGTGACCAAGCGAATTTGAATAGTGGTAAGGAAGCTGTCTGTCGGCGTACCGGAATGCCTGCTGCCATCACAGCCGCATACAACGGCATCGCCTCCAACGCAACGGTATCACGCATAGCATCACGCAATCGGGCAGCCATCGCCATGTGGACTACGAAGAAGAGTACCAGCAAGGCCATCAAAATCAAAGCAGCAATCAAGATTGCCTGCTGAATAGCAGCATCACGTGCCCGTTTAGCGGTTATTTGGGCAGGCGTCGCGATGGCACTTTGGTTTGCTGTCACGCGTTGACCAATATGATCAAGAAACAGTGCGATTGCCTCATCGTAGTTCTGCGCCTTCAGCTGTGTTTTCACGTTCGAAGTAACAATCTCGTCTGCGCTCCCGTCTGGCACGACGTCTTCTAACCCATAGCCGACCTCTAGCCAATACTTACGGTCTTCGCGGGAAAGCACAAGAAGCAAGCCATTGTCCCAGCCTTTTTTGCCAATACCCAATTTAGCAAACTGATCATTGGCATAGTCTTCGATTTCGTCATCATCAAGCGACTTGACCGTGATGACTGCAAGTTGAGGATGACCCTTTACCTTGGCAAACGTCTCATTATTCAAACGATTGACCGCCGCCTGGCTCTTAGCTCCCATCATGTCACCGTCATCGCGATACCATGTTCCCGAAGCCGCTTGAACCGACTGTTGCGTTGCTGCCCCAATACCAAGTAGCAAGACAAGCGGGATGAGCCACCAAAGATATTTGTGCATGTGAACCTCCTTTGACGCGTTTTGACGCATTCATCGAATCGAGTCGCGCTGTCAAAATTTGCAATTGTTGCTCTCATGATACCATGAGCCTTCGACCAGCTTACACGCCATCTGGCAAAAATAACCATGCAGCAAAAACGACCTTCTCACTTTCGAGAAGGTCGTTTGGCTAACTTTGACTGAATTTAATCCTTGACGGGATCAATTTCCACAAACGTATCATTTGGTACCCGTAAAATCGAGAAACGGTCAGCAATGTTGCCAACATGCATACCTAAACCGTTTAAAAAGCCTGGCTTGTAACGAGCAGTGACCGTTGCCACGTAGGCTTGATCAGCCGTCTGATCCAATTTTTTCAGGTCTTTTTTCGACCATGGATAGCCTGCCGCCCGCGGGGTCAACGGTTGTGTACCGGCACTAACTTCAGCATTGTGACTTGTATTTTCGTATTTAGCGCCGTTAGTCCAGTAAGTGTAGTACAAGGTTGGATTCTTACCATTCCCTGTTTGGACACGAACATAAAAGGAATGATCCTCGCCAGTTTGTAAAATGAGATGTTCTGCGCTGTGGCTAATAGCTACCGCACGACTATCACGATAATCAATAGGCCGTAACCAGCTCACCCAAACCATGCCAATCGCGGCAATCGCAAAAACAAGCACTTCTGCAATGTCAATTAACACCACCGAGCCACGAACTTGCTTTCCGGATTTAACAATTGCTTTAATGTGCCGTTGCCGAATGTGCCAGACGATGAAAATCAAATAGGCGATGAGTATCACCCATGCCAACAGTCCGATAAGATTCCACGAATTCATAATTTCCCCCCTACGCCGTCGTATTATCTGCTTGCGTCACAGCCAATTGCCCTAACAGATTCAAATAATGCCACGGTTTATCATAATTCGGATTGAACAGCATGTCGACATAAGCCAGCTGATCAATCGTGTTACGATTTTGGATCATCACAGAAATGAGATTAGCTGCATTTACAATATCATATTGACTATAAAACTGGGCACCCAGAATCCGGCGATCATCAGTATCATAGACGAGCACCATCGTAATTTTGACGGTGTCCGGCATGAATGGCGGTCGAAAATCATCCGTCATCGTGACACTGGCAGCCGACAGGTGGTTGCGCTTGGCGTGAGCAAGCGTCAAACCCGTCACACCTAAGTTATGATCGTACAACTTCAGCGCGCTTGTGGCTTGCGTTCCCATATATTTAATCGTTGGTTTAAACAAGTTAGCGCCAGCCATCATCCCTTGGCGCACAGCATTGGTGGCCAAAGGCGCATAAGCGTCCTTACCAGTGGGATTGAAATGGACGGCGACCGCATCACCAGCTGCAAAAATATCCGGATTGCTGGTCTGCATATAATCATTCACGTGAATGGACCCATCAGGATTCATATCAACTTGGCCGATCAGCAACTCGGTCATCGGCCGGAACCCGACACAAACCACCGCCAAATCTGCCTGTATTTCGCCTTTATCTGTTTGAATAAAAACATGCTGCTCGTCACTATCAAAATGCTTGGCAACTGTGTTGGCTTTCAACTCAACCCCACGTGTTGTCAGGGCCTCACTGATTTCATGACTAAGTGGCAAGTCAACATAATGACTAAGTAAAGGCGAAACACCATTAATTAACGTTACCTGTTTATGGTTGCGGCTATAGGCTTCCGCCAGTTCGACACCAATATACCCGCCACCAACAATCGCAATATGCTCAGCATCCTTGGCACTTTCTTTGATTCGCCGAGCATCATCGTAGTTTTTACACATCAGCACCCGCGGAATACTGACACCTGAAATCGGCGGAACAACAGGATAACTACCTGTCGCCATGACTAATTTATCATATTGATAATGTTGTTGGTTGCCCGTTTTAAGATTTTCGGCCAAAATCCGATGATCAGCGGCATCAATGCTTAAAACATCATGTTTGAGATGAACGTGAACATGCGGCCCCAGCGCCTCTAAAGAAGCTGGCGTAGCATAAAACATATCTTCCAATCGGCCAACGGTACCTTCAAGGTATAACGCGATGCCGCAAGAAAGAAAGGAGATGTCTTCCCGCCGTTCAAAGACATCCACTTCTGTCTCTGGGTGCTTCATCAACAGTTCGCGCACTGCCGCAGTTCCTGCATGCGTACAGCCCACAACGACAACTTTCATCAGCATCTGCCTTCCTTTCAAGATTGTCAATAATGACATTATGACACGAAAATGGCTAAACCTAAAGCATGTCGCTAACCGCTTTCTGGCGCTTACAAGTATAATGAAATCGTTGCTTCACAAATATTCAACTCATAAAGGAGCGCTGCACATGCACATCACCCTCATCGGCGCCGGCCCTCGCGGCTTATTAATTTTAGAACGGCTACTCAGCTGGCAGCAAAATCGCTTTCCAAAACGCCAACTCACCATCGTTCTGACCGATCCTTATCCAATTGGCGGACGCGTTTGGAAAATCGATCAAGATCCGAACCTTATCATGAATACAGCAGCGTCACAGATCACCTTATTCACTGATCAAACGGTCACCGATGTTGGTCCATTCTTGACCGGACCTGATCTGAGCACATGGGCACTCACAACTGCATCTGGTTACCTTGATGCTCACCCTGAGTTCAATAACCGCGCGATCCTACTGCGGCAGGCAGCAGCACTGGGACCCAACAACTACGCTTCACGGGCACTTTATGGTGTCTACCAGCATTGGTTCTTTGACATGCTTGTAGCCCGCGCTGGTAACAATAGCATCACGTTTAAGCAGCAAACCGTTGTCAGTTTAGCTAAAAACGCCGCTAATTTCACAATTACCACCGATCAAGAAAGCTGGCACACAGACCAAGTTGTCATGGCGCTTGGTAACCTAAAGAATTCCTTGACGCGCGATCAAAAAGCATTGGACGATTACGCCCACGCTCACGATTTGTTTTATCTTGCCCCAGGTTTCCCTGAAGAAGGTGACCTTAGCACCATCGAACCGCAGGCACCTGTGATCATTCGCGGACTGGGCTTAAGCTTCTTTGATTTAATGAGCAGGTTAACTGAAGGCCGCGGCGGCCGCTTCCAGAAAACAGCAGACGGCTTGCTGGCCTATCATCCTAGTGGTCGAGAACCGCACATTTTCACTGGTTCTCGACGTGGTTTTCCTTACCGGGCAAAAGGTCGCAACCAAAAAGGACCCGGTGAAGAATGGGAGCCACAGTTTTTGACGACTGAACAGATCAATACTTGGCAAGCACATGGCGAAGTGAGCGGTCAAACCTTCTGGGAAGCATTGCAACACGAAGTTGAACTAGTTTATTATCGGCTCCTGCTAGTGCAACGCTACCCCGATCTAGACGTGACTGCCTTTGAACATGACTTCGTCGCTGATCCTGTTACGACGCTAGGCACATTGCCAATTGCCGCCAAAGATCGACTTGATTGGGATGCCTTGGCTGATCCAACCAAGTGGCATCCAAGCGGTCAGCCTTATCAAGACTTTATGCGGCATTATCTGCGTCGAGATGCACGCGAGGCCATGCGTGGCACCAAAACTGGACCATTAACTAGCGCACTAGAAGTTTTGCGTGATATGCGCGACCCGATTCGCCAGCTCGTCGAACGCGGTTTGTTGAGTCAAGATCAGTACCTCGATTTCTTCTTGCGCTGGTTCAACTCGCTGAATGACTTTCTCTCCATTGGGCCGCCTGCCTTGCGAATTGATCAATTGCAAGCCTTGCTAGGCGCTGGGATCGTCACCATTTTGCCACCGGGGATGCAAATTAAAGGCATTGATGGTCAATTTTTATTGAAAACGCCAAGTGATCCCAACTTTTCGGTTCAGGCCAAGAGCTTACTCGAAGCGCGTGTGCCGGCTGTCAATGCGCCAACTGCGCAAAACGCATTAATTCAGCAACTCTTGCATGACGGCTATGCGCACACATATGAGCTGCAGTTGAACGCTGATAAGCGATTCCAATCCGGCGCCATCGCCGTTGATCGCCAAACCCAACAACTGCTTGACGCCAACGAACACCCTCAACCTGGTCTCTTCTTCTGGGGCGTCCCTACTGAAGGCGTACATTGGCTCACCACTGCCAGCCCCCGGCCACTGGTCAATGACACTAGTTTGAAAACGGCAGAACAGATTGTGCAGACAATTTGGAAAGTGTGAAGTTGTATGTTGCATTAAAGCATCTAAGATTAATCTCTTGCCGTGCCAAACTCCGCGATCTCCGGCCAGCTGGGGCTGGCGACGCGTAGCTAGAGCGGAGACGGCGCTTCGAGCCCGCAAAGCCCGCGGTCTCGAAGTCGCCTAACAACATCAGCGACAAAGCCCGGTCGCTGTGTTGTTTGCACGGCTGAGCCCCATCTGGCCTACGATTGCTCCGCCTCGGCACTACGGTCTTTAAAATCGCAATCAATAATCCATGAGCAGACAAAAGCGAACAAATTTCCTTTAAGTGGAAAATTGTTCGCTTTTATTTTGCCGACTAAGAATTATGTCCCAGGCTCTTTATTTGCCGGTTGTAAATGATGTTCCACTCCTCCACTTCTATTGCGGAAAAGCTCTCTAGCTTGGTAAAAACACTCACTGGACCCTCTATTTTCCCAATTCGATGAATTGCAATATCTCATGGCTCAAACATTACCAGCAGAATCGTTGCTTGATATTTTCGTTTCATTTATGAACATCTTCGCTTGATTGTTGAAAGCGACAAAAAAATTTGTCGATCCGATTTCTTTTTGAATTTCAATCATTCTTTTGACGTTATTTTCATGTTCAACTGTTGGCTCTCCGCAGTAGTCACAAAATGCGTCTGCGAGTGCAATCAGGTATCGTTCAGCCATCATACTATCTTCAACATGGCTATGTTTCATAACCCGTAAAAAAGTCTGGCAGTTGTCAGGTCTTTTGCGGACAAATTTAAAATCACGACGTTATACAGCAAATTTATAGTCAATTGAAAGTTTTGATGTATCGCCCATGCTTCATTGATTTGAGCGGCTAGCTCCCGCGCCAATTGGTTGACAGTAACCAACGACAAAGCTGACATAGTATTTCCAAAGAGCAACAACTCAAAGTGTGTCCAGCCATCAACACTAAATAAATAGTCGGCGAGGACTTTAGTATCAGCCTTTGGAAGGGTCCCCTTTTCCATATCGCAAATCATCGCCTTGACCATGATCAACGTGAGCTGATTATACTTTCCATGGTGTTTTTTTAGATGTTGCTCCGCCCGTTCTTTCACGAGTTGCGCCTGGTCTTTGTTGTTATTGATAACTGCTTTTGTAATGTCCTCTAATATGGCTTGTTCATACAGTCTTTCTTGAATTGCCAAAGCGTTCCCAAACTCAGTAAACGTCACATGGAGCCGTTCAAGTAAAGCCAGAAACTTATCAACGGAAATTTTCGTCAAATCTCGTTCAAACTTCGACAGCTGTGCTTTCGAAAGAATTCCTTCGCTGAGTTCCGCCTGACTCATACCTTTGTTTTCGCGAAAATGATTAATGAGTTCCCCAATTTTTTCCATGCTGCAGTTCCCCTTTTTCATATATGAAACAACATTTAATGGCACCATATTAGCACATATACTTGAGTCAGCAAAAACAACAAAGTCACACCCCACAAGAAAGGGAGCTGTCTCATGAAATCTACAAGTAAGTTGTTAACAAACCAAAAAACACTAACCATCCTGATGATATTCCTAACAGTTATTGAATCACTCGGCAGGGTTGCGAGTTCTTTAACACTTGCCCCGTTAACTGATCAACTCATTTCAAAAAACCTTCACGGCGTGGTTTTTTGGTTATTGTCTACCATTGGCATTTGGGGCGTCACATTGACGGTTAATTATGGTAACTCACTTTTAAAAGCCCAGATTATTCGTAAGGTAACCAATCAGTTGCGCGTTGATATTGCCAATGGTTTGAATACTGTTCCAATTTCCGAATACAAAAAAGTCAATCATAATGAATACGTTTCTTGGCTAACGAATGACGTTAACATGATTGATCAGAATGGGCTAGAGGCCTTCTTCTCACTTCTAAGCAGTGCCACTACCTTGCTATTTGCAATCACATCTCTGGCTTTCTATCATTACAGTTTAGCGCTTGCCGCTATTATATTAGGCCTCCTGACGATGACAATTCCCCAGTTTTTCTCAAAAGTCATGACGCATGAAACGAATCGCTTAGCAACTGCGAACAGCTCATTTTTAGGCAAAGCAGATGACATTATCGGTGGCTTCTCAGTATTTTTTAGTCACAATCTTGGCAATACACTCACAAATAAGCTAGCGACTGCGTCTGATCATCAAGGAAAAGAAAAACTTCTTTACGCCAAAAATGTAGGATTGGTTAATTTGCTTATTAGCGGTGTTAATGTCGGAGCACAAATGCTAGTCATGACATTAACATGCTTATTGGTTATTGGTGGCTATTTCAGTGTAGGGGTTATCTCTGCCAGTGGTTCATTAGCAGGAACAGTGTTCAATAACCTTGCAGGCATGATTCAAAGCATCTTTCAAATGAAATCCGTTGCAGTATTGCTTGATAAAGACATACAAGCAACAAAAATTAAGACTGTTTCAGAAGACGATTCGTTTAATCATGCCTTGACAGTTGACCATCTTTCTTTTGGCTATGAAGGTAAACCCGTCATTAAGGATATCTCCTATAACTTCGAAAAGGGCGGTAAATATGCTGTCGTGGGGAAAAGCGGCGCCGGAAAATCGACATTGATCAACCTTATCAGCGGACGACTTCGTGATTATGGTGGTACTATCCAAGTTGATGGTGACGAATTAAAATCAATGCCGGCAACACTGCTTAATGCCAAAATCGAACTGGTAGATCAGAAATCATATATTTTCAATGAGAGTATTGAGGAAAATATTACGCTTGGCCATGCAAAATCACAGGCACTACTTTCTAACGTTGTAAGCTTCTTAGGGATTGATAAATTCACAAACCTAGCAACAAAGATTCACGAACACGGCAGCAATTTATCTGGTGGGCAGCGACAAAAGCTGGCTTTAGCGCGCGCACTTGCTTTTCATAAGCCCATCTTAATTGTCGATGAAGTCACTGCTGGCATTGATAGTGAAAATGCCCAAGAAATAGAGGACGCACTACTCGCTGAGAAAGATCTAACCGTCATTATGATTACCCACAATCTGACGGAGAAAACACGGGCACAACTAACAGACACCCTTGAACTAGCATAAGGAGATTTTTACGTTGAAAAACAATAAACGTTTTCTCTTTAAACCTTCGATCAGAATGATGGTTCCTTCTTTCGTGGCACCAGAATTCCTTGATTCGTTGAGTGACAAAACAGCCAATCTTTATAAGCAACAATTTTAGCCCAAAGTTCCCTCATCAGAAACGTTCGGACAAAAAAAGCGACCAACTGGCGGGTCGCTTTTTCATTTCAACTAAAAAGCCTATGCGTAACGCACCATCGCACCGACTTCGACTGGCAAGTAGGCTTCTGTCAGCAGTTCAACTTGTCCGCCATGACTAAGGACGATGTCAGCTAAGTCATTTAAAAGATTAGCGTGCTGTGCATTGATCGAATCGCGTTCAATTTGGGTGCCTTCAAGACGCGCATGAATCCGTGCGCCGGCTTGGACAAAAAGAATGGCGATTCGTCCGGCAGCGGCTGCTTGAACGACTTCTTCCAAGTGATCCGTGTAGCTGTCATTTCCGCGAGCATTTTCGATGATCTCGGCAAAGTTCTGGCGCCGGCGATCGCGCAAGGTGTCGCGTACTGGCGTCAACAAGTCGTCTAATTCAACAAAATCAAGGTTTGCTGGGCTCTTAACGACAGCCAGCTTCGGTAACAGATGATGGTTCTTGGAAATTTCGCGGAATACCGCCACGTTTTCCGCTAAGCCCATGAGTACGAGCGGCATTTTATGTGGATTGGAGTGATTGGCCAGCACATACTGATCCACCGCTTGATAAAAACGACGCTGATCGCTGGCTTTTTCCGCTGACTTCTCATTATGCCCGTGATGGGTCACACGTCCGCCACCTTGGGACACGCTGTTCGTTTCGCCACCACGAATTTCGGTGCCTAGCGTTCCCTTCAAAGTCTGCGGTGCATCGTCTGGCAACGATATCGGCCGCACCTGATGCCCGTGGTTATGATACAGCTGAATGCTGTCGGCATTTAACGCTAAGATATCAAAGTCGGTTGCCGTTGCCTCATCCAGCATCAGTGGCAGAATCTGCGGCATGTCAGTAACCATTGCCACTTCATCAACCTCTTCATACATCGGCGTCACATAAGTCTGCGCGCCATTTGTCAACATGCCAAACCCATTTGTTTCGCAGGTTTGCCAGAATGTTGGGTCTTGTTCATATGGCTCAAGTTCAGCCGCGTATGCCGAAAAGTCCGTTTCAGGATAAGTCTCGGTCATGACGCTCTTGGTATGCTTCACCATGTTTTTGAACCGCAACCTCAGGGCCTCAACCGAGGTGTTCTCTGGCCAAGACATATAAAGCGAAACATACGGTCCATGTTTCGTGTCAGATAAAAAGTGCTGCAGTGTCGGTCTAGTCGTCATATCCATCATGATGTAACTCCCTTCCGGCCTTTAGCCTACCTTAAGCGTATCAATGAAAACGATGAAAGGCAAAGTAATCCGCTTTAATTATACTATTTATAATTAGGCGCTTCTGTTGATCCGAGTATCAATAGCCTTACCTCTCTACCAGCGTCAACCTAGGCGTCATTCTGTATGATGGTCGACAAGGTGGCGAATTGCATCGCCGGAGGTTAAAAACTGTGCCAGTGATCGTGGCTGCAACACCCTAGCTGCCTTTGCAAACGGCAGCCACTCACCCTCCAAACCTTCCTGCCAAACCAAGCCAGCCTTTTGTGCATCAGTCAACGTCACCCGATGTACCATGATGAGTTGTTGGTAAGTTCGTTCAGGTTGTTGCCAAAACGATTCCACGATCCCCACCAGTTGTGGCACCACGTTCAGCTTTAGCTCTTCATGAATTTCCCGAGCAGCCGCTTCTGCCGCCGTTTCACCAAATTTAACCGCACCGCCTGGCACAAGGGCGATACCGCTTGCCGAGTTAACTGTCGCTAAAAGTTGGCCTGCATGCACCAACAACACCGCCGCCCGGACATCGAATTTAGCCTGTGGATTCACTTGAAAGCGTAAATCATTCGGTTCTTGCACCAACATCATCAACCTCTTTTCAGTTAAACGTGACTCACACCACATGCCTGCGCCTTATTTTCTCGATGGCTCAAATGGCACGATCTGAACCAGATTCTGCGAGTTTAGTGCTTGTGGCAAGGTCGTGATCACAACCCGATTGTCGGTCGCCCGACTATAGTACGCATCCATCATTGTGATCACTTTCTGATCTTGACTCAAGTCGGCTTGTGGTTCGTTTGGTACTTCCCGCCCCTCCCGCTGTTGGGCCAGTTGAAATTTCATATGTTTCATATTCTGTTTAGTGATCGGTTGCCTAAAATGAAGCCGGACACGCCACTGACCGTGTACGACGGTGCTGCCATGTTCCAAGCAATCGGTAAATTTGAGGAAATATCGACTGGTAGCCAGTTCATGTATGGTGAGAAAAAGAAGTATCCCGCCACTTGCTTACCACCATTAACTTCATAACCAAGATTGCCCAAGAGATGCCCTAAGAGAAACAGCAACGCCAATAAGAAGGCAGCGATCGTTGATCTAGTCTTCCAATACTGCTTGCTAAACACCGATGTTAGCCTCCTTACAAGCCTACACTTTTTCCATGTTTCTAATCGGCAGCGATAAAGCCCTTGATGTAACGCCATTGCATTGGATATGGTTAAAAGTACATTTCATTCACTAAAACGTCAATCATTTATCGTTTTTTATTTTTAGAGATTCTTCACAACCTTCGATTATTATTTCCTTTTCATCATTGTATTTATAAACGGATCTCACTATCATTGTCAATGATACATAAATATAATTTTGTTATTTTAAAGTGACTGGCGATCCCTACCCTCCTCGGTACCAACCCAAGACATGTTTTGTCTGTCTGCACAGCATTATTCAGAACAAAAAAACATCCCCATTGCCAGTCAACTTACCTTGAACTGAACAAAATGGAGATGTTTTTTGATTTTGATAATATTACTTAGCCATATAAGCCCCAACAAAGTTATACATGTTGGCTGGGCTGAAGGTAGCACCTTTCAGCTTAGGATTGCGCAAATGGCCTTGAACAGTTTGATAAAGCGTTGCAACAGGTGATTCCTTAGAAAGCAGTTCCTGTGCCTTCAGAAGATCATCATATCGCTTGGTTTCGCTGTTAGCATCCGTTCCCTTAGAAGCCTTAATCAGATCATCATATTGTTTATTGGACCAGTGACTAAAGTTGTAAGTGTTGCCAGTCGTGTAAAGATCCAAGAAGGAAATTGGATCTGGGAAGTCACCTTGCCAGCCGGAGAGAATGAACTGGGCACTGCCATCTAATGACCGTTGGATCCGGGTCTTGAATGGAACAGAAGAGATGGAAACCTTCATGCCTGGCAATTGTTCCAAAGCAGATTGCAGATATTCAGCAGACTTCTTAGCAACGTCTGTGTCATCGGTCGTCAGGGTCACATCTTCACCAGACTTGCCGACTTCCTTCAGACCTTCAGCCCAAAGTTGCTTAGCTTTCTTAAGATCGTATGTCTGAACGGTCTTAGATTCCTTAGCAGCTTCCTTGGAGAAGTCTTCGCCAGTCTTTGGATTACTGCCAGAGTTTTCTGGTGTAATCGTTGAGATTCCGAAAGAACCATCGCCAATAACCTTATTCGCAAACTCATCACGATTAATAGCCATCGCAACAGCTTGACGCAACTTCAGATTCTTGAAGTCAGGTACCTTTTCTTCGTTCATATCCAAGTAAGTGGTCCGACCTTGCTTATCGCCAACGTAATCCTTGTCCTTGGCATGCTGCTTAGCAATTTCACCGGTCAGAACCGCATCGTCAAGTTTCTTCGTAGCGAATAAGTTAGCGGCAGTGTTGGAATCCTTAACCACTTGAACGTGAATCTTATCGAGCTTAACTTGCTTGGCATTCCAGTAAGAAGTGTTCTTCACTTCATCCCATGAATTGCCAGTGCCGTTCCAGTTAGTCAACTTGAACGGGCCATTGAAGACCAAGTACTTGCTTTGCGTACCGAACTTCTTGCCATACTTATCAACCGTCTTCTGGTTCAATGGGAAGAAGACCGGATTGACCATCATCGTGCTAAAGTACGGTACTGGCCGATCCATCGTCACAACCAGCTTATAATCGCCTTCTGCTTTAACACCAAGGGTTGAAGCAGCCTTCTTACCAGCAGTGATGTCATCCGCGTTCTTAATGCCAGAGAAAAGATAAGCATATTCTGACTTAGTTTTCGGATCTGCTGCTCGCTTCCACGCGAAGACGAAATCTTTGGCAGTAACAGGATCGCCGTTACTCCACTTCGTCTTCCGCAAGTTGAATGTATAAGTAAGGCCGTTATTCGTTGGCTTAACGACTTTAGTGGCAACAGCAGGTTCCAATTTCTTGCCTTTATACCGATACAACCCATCACCAGTATCAACGGCGGCTTGCCCACTAATAACATCCGTAATGTGGGCATTATCCATTGTGGAAATAACATCTTTTTCCATTCGATTAAAAGTTTCTGAGCTACTGCTGCTACTCTTGCTGCCACATGCGGCCAAGAGTGCAGCTGAGGCAAATACCATTGCCCCTGCTACCAATCGTTTAACTTTCATTTACTCACCCTCAAAATGATATTACGTTGAGAATACATTAGAGTATGAAGAAAGTAAAGAGAAAATTTGCAGATATTACTTGTTTTCGTGGCCTTTTTAGCAGCAGAAGTTACTCATCAAAGTCTCACGTCCCACTTTTTAAATATGTGAATTTCGTGAATCGCCGCGCCATCGCCAACTTGCTAGTCCGGCACAAAAAAAACACCCCTGCGCAAGCAGAAGTGTTTGAAAGACAACTGAAGTTACTTAATTGGTTTCCAGGTCCATTCCTGAACTTCTGGAATATCATCGCCGTTTGCGCGGATGAAGTCATGATGATATTGCAAGGTATCATCCATCTTCTGAACAAACGCGGCAGCCTTTTCAGCGTAAGCTGGCACATGCTGAATAACATCCTTGGCCAAGTGGTAACGGTCAAGTTCGTTGAGTACCCGCATGTCAAATGGTGTGGTAATGTCACCTTCTTCACGATAGCCGTGAATCAGCACATTGCGATTCGGGCGAGTGAAGAAGATGTCGCGAATCAACCCTTCAAAGCCATGATAAGCGAAGAGGATCGGTTTGTCGGTGGTGAAGTAGCTGTTGAATTCAGCATTACTCAAACCGCGCGGATCGATTTCCGGACTGCGCAGCTTCAGCAGGTCAACCACGTTAATGAAGCGAATCTTCAAATCTGGGAAGGCGTCGTGCAGCAAGTTAATGGCAGCAAGACTTTCCATGTTTGGTTCGGTTCCGGCAGCGGCAATGACAACATCTGGTTCGACGCCATCATCATTGGAAGCCCAATCAATCCGCTTCAAGCCGGAATTAGCCAAAACAGTGGCTTCATCAATGCTATAGAACTGTGGCCGCGGCTGCTTGGATGTGATGAGCACGTTCACGGTATTTTGTGAGCTGAACAACTTCGGAGAAATGGCCAGCAAGCTGTTGGCATCAGCTGGTAGATACTCGCGAATGTATTCAGCCTTCTTTTCAGCCATGTGTGTCAAAATACCTGGGTCCTGATGGGTGTAACCATTGTGATCCTGCTGGAAGGAAGTCGATGTTGAGACCACGTTCAGACTTGGATAAGCCTTATGCCATGGTTCTTCATGTGCCTTCCGAATCCACTTGAAGTGCTGAGTGAGCATGGAATCGACGACCCGGAGGAAAGCTTCGTAACTGGTGAATAAGCCATGACGGCCGGTCAGCGTGTAGCCTTCGTTAAAGCCTTCCGCCTGATGTTCGGACAACTGCGAGTCAATAATCCGGCCAGCCGGTGCCAAATATTGGTCAGCCGGTTCCTTGATTGGTTCCAGCCATTGACGGTTGGTCACTTCAAACAAGCTATACAACCGGTTACTCATGGTTTCGTCAGGGCCAAAGATCCGGAAATTATGCGGATTCAGCTTGATCAAATCACGCAGATAATCAGACCACACGATCATGTCTTGCTTAATCTGCTTGCCGTGTTCCTTGTTGTCCAGCGCATACTTGCGATAATCTGGCAATACCAACGGCTTCGGATCAATCCCACCGTTCGTAATTGGGTTAGCAGCCATCCGCTGCTCACCCTTTGGCGGCAATGCAGCCAATTCAGGGATCAACTTGCCGTTTTCATCGAACAGTTCCTCTGGATGGTAGGACTTCAGCCAGCCTGCCAAGGAATCAGCGTGTTCCATATCTTCAGCGTCGACAGGAATCGGAATCTGGTGCGCACGGAAGGAACCTTCGATTGGTTCGCCATTCCAACTCTTCGGGCCTGTCCAGCCCTTTGGTGACCGGAAAATAATCACTGGCCAGTGTGGCATCGTGGTGTCGCCAGTCTCACGTGCATGTTTCTGAATGGCCTTAATGTCTTCAATTGCTTCATCCAAAACTTTAGCCATTTCCGGATTCAGCTTCTCTGGATCATCGCCTTCAACGAAGAATGGCTTCCAACCCATACCACTGAAGTATTTGTCTAGATCTTCATCTGACTTACGTGACAAGATAGTTGGGTTGGAAATCTTAAACCCGTTCATATGCACAATCGGTAAAATCGCGCCATCCGTGATTGGGTTAATGAACGTATTGCTGAACCATGATGCAGCCAATGGGCCGGTTTCAGTTTCACCATCACCCGTGACAACCGCCGCGATGACCTCAGGATTATCAAGAATCGCGCCGGTTGCGTGACTCAAAGCATAACCTAATTCGCCACCTTCATGGATGGAACCTGGCGTTTGTGCACTCGCATGTGAAGCAACGCCACCTGGCCATGAGAACTGCGTAAATAGGTTCTTCATGCCTTCTTTATCCTGCGACACACGCGGATAAATCTCCGAATACGAACCGTCTAGATAGGAATTGGAAACCATCACTTGGCCGCCATGACCCGGGCCTTCAATATAAAACATGTTCAAGTCATACTTATTGATCACCCGGTTCAAGTGGGTATAAATGAAGTTCTGCCCAGCAATCGTGCCCCAATGGCCGATCGGATGCGGCTTGACGTCTTCGCTCTTCAGCGGCCGTTCCAGCAGCGGGTTGTCCTTCAAATAAAGTTGACCAACTGAAATATAGTTGGCTGCCCGCCAATAAGCGGTCATCTTGTCAAAGTATTCCTTGGATGAGTAATCAACAGTCTTTACTTTTGTATCCATGCTCATACCTACTTTCGATTTTAATGACCTCAGTATAACACAGATTCCGAAAAAAGCACTTACTTTGACTTAAATTCACTTAAAATGCCTTAAATATTTAAAAAAAACGGTTTGTACCAGATTTTAGCGTGCACAACACCTACTGAGAAACTATTCTGAAAACGCTCGCTGCTAAACTGGACTCATTCTGAACTTTACCGTGCTAGAATGAAGGTAATGATGCATGGTTCCTAATCAAGGCAAACTAAGGAGGTCACTTATGGGCAAACATCTTTTAAAAACGGTCATGGCCGTGACGCTGATTGGCGCCGCCGCTTACTGTCTCAAACGATTTAGTGATGAACTCGTCGTGTATGTTTCACCTGATGATGCACCGGCCAACAAAGATTCTTGGACTGACTTTTAGTTTGAACATTCGGAGATGTTTTGTCATTGTCACAGTTTGATTGGTGATTGCGACTCTTCGCTTTGATCGGAAGTGTTGGACTTGTAATCATTGGCCAATTGACAGCTGCTGGTATTATTGTTTTCCTGATGGAAGTGCCATCGGTATTGACCGCAGCTGCCTGCTATGTCACTAGAACGTCGACGCGTCTGGTTAGTTACCGGGCGTTTTTTTGTGCTGCAGCCTTGACCCTGACTGGTAAAATGGATTTATCAAGGAGATGTCAAGATGTCCACATCAGTAAAGCCTCAAAACCGCGGGCTTGTCATGGCGGCGGTTTTTATCGCCACATTCATGACTTCCGTTGAAGTTACCATTGTCACAACTGCTTTGCCAGCGATTATTAGTGACCTGCATGGATTGGCATATCAAAGTTGGATCATGAGTGCCTACTTGCTCACAACCGCTATTACCACACCGATTTATGGTAAATTAGCTGACACAATTGGCAGGCGCGGTATTTTTCAGTGGGGCGTGGTACTGTTCACGCTTGGTACCCTGTTAAGCGGGTTGGCACCGCATATCTTCTTGCTCATTTTGGCGCGGGCACTCCAAGGTATCGGTGCAGGCGCCGTGATGCCGCTGACATTTACCATTATTGCTGATTATTATGATTTTGCTCATCGGGCGAATGTCTTAGCCCTTAATAACACAGCTTGGGGACTTTCCGCCTTGGTCGGACCGCTAATTGGCGGTTTTCTGGTTGATCAATTGTCTTGGCATTGGGTCTTTTTCGTTAATGTGCCGCTTGGTATTCTCGTTTTTTTGCTTATTCAAATCGGTTATCGGGAACCTAGTCGTGAACACGGCGTTCTCACGATCGATTGGTTAGGGATTCTTTGGTTGGCGGTGACGCTGATTGCACTTCTACTTGGCATTCAGGCGCTTGATCGGCAACCAGTGCTCGCTGGCGTTTTGTTAGTGCTGGCACTTGCGGCTGGCTTGCTATTGTACCATCAAGAACAGAAAGCCCCCGATCCGCTCATCGCGCCGAAAATGTTTCATAACTTCACGTTCACAGTGCAAATTTTAACTGCCTTGTTACTTAGCGGTGTCTTGATTGGCTATCAAGTTTACTTCCCGATCTGGCTTCAGTCGTTGTATCATCTCGGCGCGACAACAGCTGGTTTAGTTGTGACATCGAGTTCTGTCCTTTGGCTCGCCTCTTCATTTTTGGTCGGTCCATTAATCAAACGCTTTGTGCCGCGAACCATGACACTTTGGCTCGTCGCCATTCTGACCTTAGCTTACTTATTGCTCACCATTGCTTCCCCGCATTTTCCGGTTTGGGCTTTTTATGTCATTGCCATGATTAACGGCACGGTGATGGGCATTGTGATCAGTATGAATACCGTTTTGAGCCAGCATCTTGTTGGCAAAGAATACGTTGGTTCCGCCACCAGCATCCTAACCCTTGGCCGTTCGCTCGGGCAAACTGTGATGACCGGTATCTATGGTGCCACTTTGACGCTCGTGATTCGCGCTAATTTGCACGGTACCACTTTTAAAGCTGTCAATGCCGCGATTAGTGCTAATGCTGCCGCCAAAAGCCACGATCCTCAGGTAGCTGCCACCATTCTCACTGGCTTACACGGTGTTTTCGTGATGGTGGTCATCGTGATGGTGCTTGTGTTTATCCTCAATTTGCGCGATCCTAATCGCCACGTCATTCAATAAACCGCCGTTAAATGATCAGCCGCGTCCAACATTTGGGTGCGGTTTTTTCGTGCACGCAGATCAACTCAACAGCCACGCACATGCAACACCACACGTCTGATTACTCCTATTTTTTGACAATCTACAATCTGTAGGTTGCATTCTTCAAATCATCGGCGTATATTCGTCTAACGTAATATAGATAACTCAAGGAGGTCGCATGGCTATCAAGCATCGTATTTTGGATCGTGAAAAAGTGCTCGCCGCTGCCCGGGTAATGGTGACCCGTGATGGTATTCGTGAGCTCACCTTCCAGACACTGGCTAAGGAATTGAATATTCGTTCCCAGTCGCTATACAACTATTTTAGTAACTTGGATGCCGTGATTGAGGCGCTGGGGACTGAGTTCATGCACAACTTACATCAAGAACTCATCGAACAAGTCAGTGGCATTGCTGGCAAAGACGCCATTCGCACTTTTGCGCAAACCACGCATCGCTATTTCGAACAGCAACAATCATTGGATGAAATTATTTACTTTGTGCATCATTTTCCAGAAAGCAGTCCATTTGTTCAGGCAACCGGCGATGTGATCGGCTTATTAAAACGCTTGATCACCCATACCGAGTTCAAACACATGGCAAAAGAAAGTTTCGTCCAAAATTTTATCAGCAGCGTGCTCGGTTTTACCGTTCTGGAAGTCATGGGCTTTTTGCCAGATGGCCAACCTAGCCGCGATACGACTTTTGAATCCCTGCTGGATCTCTATCTCAGTGAAGTAAAGGAGTAACTCGACATGATCAAAGATGAATTTAAGTTCATCGGCAAAAACAAACTCATTTTGCTCTCAGTTCTCGTCATTACCTTAATCCCATTTCTCTACTGTATCTTCTTTTTGAAGTCAGTCTGGGATCCTTACGGCGATACCAAGAACTTGCCAGTAGCAGTGGTCAACCTTGACCAACCTGTCACCTATCAAGGCAAAAAGCTTGATGTTGGTGCGCAGACTTTGACCAAGCTTAAGAAAAATCATCAACTTGGCTGGCATTTCGTTTCTGAAGCAGAAGCTAAAAAAGGCATGAAGGCAGACAAATACTACACTGTCATTACGCTGCCAAAGGATTTTTCCAAAAATGCCGCCACCGTCTTAGACGAGCATCCTAAGAAAATGACGCTGAAGTACGAGACAAATGATTCACTCAACTATATTGGCCAAGTCATCTCCGGCATCGGCGTTGACAGTCTCAACTCCGAAATTCGTGCCAACGTGACCAACGCCTATGCCAGCGCGGTTTTTGATCAAATTAAGACTATCGGTAATGGCATGAAAACGGCAGCCGGCGCCGCTACCCAAATTGATGCTGGCCAAGTCAAACTTGACGATGGCATTGATCAGTACACCGTCGCCGTTTCGCAAGTAAATGACGGCGTGCAAACGATGAAGGTTAAAGTTGCACCGATGTCCTCACAAATACCTAAGCTCGCAAGCGGCGCTAATCAAGTCGCAGGTGGGTTGCAAACACTCAACAACGGTACGACAAGCTTAGCAAATGGCTCAACTCAGGTTACCAACGGTCTGGGAGCATTACAGTCAAAGACCGGGACCTTACAATCCGGCGTCAACCAACTAGCAACGGGATCTAATGCGGTCTCTAGCGGTCTGGGAACATTGCAAACCAAAGCTGGGCTACTCAATAACGGTACGACTCAATTACAAAAGGGTTCAAAGGATCTAACAGATGGCGTCAAAAGTTATACGCAAAATGTTGCAACGCTCTCTTCTGGTATCGATCAACTTGCGGGTAACACAAGCTCCTTAGCAGATGGGACAAAGGCATTAGCAAGCGGTTCATCACAATTAACACAAGGTCTTCAACAGATGGGAAGCGCCGTTGATGAACAGAATCAGCAAGCGGCTGCGTCCCTACCCCAACTCCAAACAAGCCTTGCCGCATATGAAACTAAATTAAAATCCGAAGCCACACAGGATCCAGAATTAATTGCCGGATTTGAACAAATTCAAGCAAGCGTCAACGCTTTGATTTCTCAAACCGAAACTAACGGCACCAAAATGGCGACAACCTTTAATCAGGCCTTGATCCCTGATTCAGACACCCTAACAAAGCATTTAACGACGCTTAACCAAAAAGTTCCGACTTTGACAGCAGCAATTGTTGGGCTTCAAAACGGTTCAAAACAAATTATTGCAAGCAACGAGCAACTGGTGACTGGCGCAACCGGCCTGAACAGTGGTATTAATCAATTAGCATCACAAACACCTGCCCTAATCAACGGTGTCGGCCAGCTTTACAGCGGTTCTAATCAGGTGTCTGGTGGCCTTGGCTCATTGAATAATCAAGTCCCCACACTTACCAGCGGTGTCAATCAACTTTACAGTGGTTCTAGCAAAATTTCTAATGGTTTAGTAAGTCTCAATAACCAAGTTCCAACGCTAACCAATGGTGCCAGCCAAGTTGCTGGCGGTGTCAATCAATTAAACGCTAGTGTGCCGACACTGGTATCCGGTGTCAATCAACTCGCCGACGGAACCGGTCAAATCAATGACAAGAGCGACATACTCAAATCTGGTTCCAGTCAGCTTGAAGACGGCGACAAGAAGTTCGCTAAGACACTTACCAGCAGCGCCCGTAAAGTCAATGGCATTACGTTAACCGGTGATACGGCAAAGATGTTCGCTGCACCCACCAAGACAGCGCAAAAGCATTATTCTTATGTGCCAAACTACGGCCATGCACTTGCCCCATACGTTTTGAGTCTGGCACTTTACGTTGGCGCCTTGGTCTTCAACTTTGCCTATCCAATTCGCAAGGTTTCCAGAGCAGACGGGACGGCAACTCAGTGGTTCCTGAGCAAAGTAGCCATTGGCGGAGCTGTCGCCCTTGGCACCGCAGTTCTCGAAGCAACTCTGATGATGGCAACCGGTCTCAAGGTCGACAACATCGGCTTGTTCTATCTGACCGCGATCCTCTTCTCCTTTACCTCAATGTATCTGATTATGTTCCTCTCAATGGCATTCGATAATCCTGGTCGATTTGTGGCGATGGTGGGATTGATGCTGCAATTAGGTGGTGCCGGCGGGACATTCCCGATGGAGATCACCAATCAGTTCTACAACGCCATTCATCCATTCCTGCCAATGACTTACTCCATTATGAATTTCCGGAACGCGCTCACTGGCGGCATTGCCAATAGCACTGTCAACCTCGGCTTCATGGTATTGATCGCCTTCACGATCGGCTCGCTCCTGTTACTGTGGGGCACGATGATTCTCTTACAACGTCATCACTTAATGGGTATCTCACAACTCGACGACAATCAAAAGCTCCAAGCTGTCGAAAAATAAACTTCAAGACGCAAAAAGATCACGACAATCGCCGTGATCTTTTTGTGTGTCATCCCTACTTCATTTTCATCAAATTGTCAGTCCCGTATTTTCAGACAACTTCTTGATTTTTCTAATACTTAAGCTTTCGGGGATACTAGTAGGTTAATAGTAATTAGACTGCATTTTAAATATGTCACTAAGAAACCGTACGATGCTGAAGTCGTCGAGAGTGAACCCAGTTTACTACGGCAATTAGAACGCCAATCACTGCAATCCAAAATATTAATACCCATATTCCTGTAGCAAAAGTTAACTGCTGATTGCCGGTATCATGAGCTGCTTGCTTTGTAAGCACATTAATCGTATTGAAGTATGAGAAAGGTAACAGATGGACCATGTGACTGATTGGCTCAATCTTTAGTACAGAGAGACTAGCGCCACAGAAGATGAGTACATTCATAAACATCGCTGCTAACCGATTTCGAATTAAATAAGTAATCAAGTATACGCACATTGTCATGAAAATTATACATAAGAGCTGGAGAGGTAGCGATTGTAACAAAAGCGTTCGAACTGAGATGATATCTGTTGACGAATTGGAAACCATCACAATAGGATAGTCTAAACTACTTGAGCCGTTTATCATACTAGCTCCAACGAAACCAAGTACAAGACAGACCAGATAAATGGCAAATGCAAAAACAACTGAAAATCCGATTTTGGTGAAGATCAGCTTACTTCTGGATAACGGCCACATATCATCTAGATCAATATGGTCAATAAAAGTTTGTGTGAAGACTGATGTGAGCAAGGTGACCATGACTAAAACAACTGCAACAGGAAAGAGAACATCTACCATTCGTAATGTGAATGGAAACCCTTGCGTCTCCATTCCAACAACATCGGGCCGTAAATTTAACTTGATCAGGCGTTTGTATAAAGTTCTGGTAGCATATACCGAGGATATATAGTCAGGAGAAACCGATGAAGGATGATGCTTAATCGTTTGTATGTCGGTAGCATTAATAATCTGAAGTTGAACTTTAAGTGAGGACCGCCATTTTTGCTGCGTAGCTAATTCAAGTGAAAGTTGATTATCAGATCTAACTTGCTTAGCTTGTTCTCGGGCTCTGTATGGAATTTCACGATCCTTACTTGTTTTAGCCTCATTGATGTTTTTTGTGTAGACATTGATGAGCGAGTTTGTTTCGGCAATATTTTGTTGGATACTTGCTTTGTACCCCTGTTTTTTAATGGCAGAGGTATTCATGATGAGCAAAAAAAGTGTAACCCCAATAAGGAGAATCACCGGAATAAAATTAAACTTATTTCGCAATGTGGTTTTGATAACAAATTTTGAATAACTACGCATTAGTGTTTACTCCATCAAGAAAAAGACTGGGATTAGTGATTGATAGGATGTGATCGCATATATGGAAAACTTCATCTCCTGCATGTGACGAAAAAATCACCATTTTATTCTTCTTTCGAGCGGTACTCAAATAATTTAGAAATGTAGTCACCGATTGTTTATCAAGTGCCAGCGTAGGCTCATCAAACAGCCAATAACGAGCGTCTGTGGCCTGATACATACCCAATATCACCTTTTGCTTCATACCAAGAGAATACTTCTTAATAGGGCGGTTAATAAAGTCTTGCATCTGCCAAGTAGTTATAGCTTCTTCGATATGTTTAGGATCAGCCTTCCAAAGATGATTTATCAAGTTTAGATAATCATACCCAGTTAAATTTGAATCTAGCCACGAAGAGTTCTCAAAGTAGAAACACTGTTCTTTGATGGAAGTTTGAGATGGAAGATCGCTAAAACTAATGGTTCCACCGTCACTTTTTCGTAAACCAGCTAAAGAACGTAAAAGAGTTGATTTGCCACTGCCATTTGGCGCGGAAAGTCCATAAATTTTCCCAGTGCTCAGTGTAAATGAGGCATCGCTGATAAGTGTGTGTTCTGCAATTAACCGAATATGTTTTACAATAATCATATTGACCCCTTGTAAGTTCGTGAGTGATTCTCTCTCATGCCCAAAAGAAAACTTAACACATTCTAATAATCAAATGTTGAATACCCCCTCACATTTTTAATAGATATTTCCGCCTTTCAGACGATGCGTGGCAGACTTTTTTGAGAACGGCCAAACCCCACCAACATCAGACCATCAAAACCTTCTAGTCTTGAATTTATTTTCTCTAATTTTCCCATTATAAAGGATGGCTATGTCAAATGGATACCAACATGAGTAACTTAAATAAAACTGGTCAATTTACGTAGGCCGTTGAAAAATCAGCTTGTTAACAAACTGGCGAAGTTTACTTTTAAACGTAAAAAAAGAGACACCGGAAGTGCCGAATAGTCGCTCACCCCCAGTGTCCTTTCCATGAACAAATGGAGCACTGAAACTCACATTTTCTTGTTCAATCTTCCTCTTTATCGCTAGAGTTAAATCATCAGTATGCGGAAATGGTTGGCTTCTGGTGCGTCCTCAAAAATATCACAGACAGAAGAATTATTATTTTTCATTCATCGCTGACGGATCGGCGGGGGGCCCCCCACCTCCGCCCCCCCCGGCCCTCTAGCTGATAC
>OAVX01000485.1_pt1 | contig 22397 bp, 21 predicted proteins | sample 1476471 | NCBI WGS metagenome assembly OAVX01 (sample SAMEA2580114, study PRJEB22360) | human gut metagenome | biome: human gut; feature: human-associated habitat; material: faeces | place: Denmark | collected 2008/2010
TAGCTGGTTGATTTGTCATTAACATTCTAGCATGAGTAGGGATCGCTCCCTTTTTGTTTCTGATAATTTACCCACTTAAACTTTACGCTAAGTGCAGTGCAACTAATTGAACTTGATCCAGCAGTAGCGCGGCTGTTGATGTGAAAAAGCGATCATCAGTTGGCTTGTAAGTGCGACTAGGATGAGCCCATTTCCATTGAGAGACCAATTAGATTTCAGGAGAATGTTCTTATCTACGCATTGTTTTAATATATCACGTATATATGAACAAAATAATAATTCGTTTTGTACGTATCAAGATATGCACAAACCACGTTCAGTGTTGTTGATGTCCGGACCAAATCTTTGCTATAATTTTAATAAGTTAAATGGCGATGGTGTTCGCCTATACGCAAGTTGATGACACCTACCTTGAGCAAATCAGGGTAGGTGTCTTTTTTTGAGTATGAGCTGGTGCGTTTAAAAATTGCAGCATAAATGGCCTCAGGACAAAGTGACAGATCTTAGCCTGATATTGTTTATGCAGAGGTTTCTGCGTCAGCTAGTGCGTTCCCACGAAAGGAGATCATGATGCAGCATCGTGAAAAAATACATGTTAGTTGGTTGTTGGCCGTCTTTGCTGGCGGTTTTATTGGTGGCATTTTGCGATATGTTATCAGTGGCGTGACCCACGATGGCACAACCATGATGGGGACAACCATTGTGAACTTAAGCGGCAGCTTTTTATTGGCCTTCACCACTTATGGTTTGAATATGAAGTTCGATCTGCCCGAATGGCTGTTGCTTGCCCTCGGGACAGGTGTCATCGGTGGTTTCACGACATTCTCCACGCTCATGCTGGACTTTGCGACCTTGGCACCAAGGCATGCGATTTATGCCACACTACTGTTGATGCTCAATCTGCTGGGCGGGCTGCTAGCAGCAACAGCCGGATTCTTGGCCTCGAAACTCGTTGGAAGAAGGGACAAAAAACAATGGTGATCTTAATTGGTATCGGAGCCGGCCTCGGCGCTGTTTGCCGGTACGGTATAACCGTATTAGGGAAAATGTTCTGGCCCGGCAAGCCCATGGCAACGCTCCTTATCAATGTGCTGGGTTCTTTGCTGGCCGGACTTTTAGTCGGCCTACCAACGCTCTCAGCGTTTCGCTTATTCCTACTGCCCGGCCTTTGCGGCGGCTTTACGACCTTTTCGACATTCACGGCAGACGCGTTTATCCTGATTAAAAATCGGCAGTGGTCAATGGCAATCTTTTATTATGTTGGCACGGTGGTAGTGGGGTTGGTAGCGGTGGTTGTGGGGATGATGACTTCAGGGATACTTTTTGCCTAACTGGCAAGTGTGCCTGCCGATCACCGCTATAGTGCAGTTTAACAGCTTCTTTTTTCCAGTAGAAGCCCCTAAAGGTATCACGTCTTGGTCAACGGTGTCGCTAGACAAAATGATATCAACCCCACTGTTGGGTTGTCGCGTGAGTCGAAAAATTTGCGAGACTTCACCTTATCAATAAAAAGTGCCATCGCACATCTTTTCTTTCGTTAACAACAGAAAACCAAAGCATGACCATACATGTGTTTGAGACAGAAGGCACACTTTTCCCGCAAAATAATAGCCTCTGCTTTGCTTGCGAATTGCTGCAAAGTAGAGGCTGTTGTTAGTGGCAAGGTATTTAATTTGTGAAATTCTGAGAGAATGGAACTTTATTAAAAATTTGTCTTAGCATTCTCGACTATAGTTATCAATAATCATTGTTGCTGAGACTGTCAGAATAAACACATTCAGTGCCATACTGTCGTATTTTGGAATGGAAATGATGGTGATGACTAAAATAACGCCTGACAAGGCACTGACGATATGAGCAATCTTGGAAAGAGTTTTCAAAAAATCAGTCCCCTTTGTGGGCTAGCACCGACTCCTGCAGCACAGTCAAGAGCGTTACTACCACCGTTTACCTTGCAGAGTTCAGTATTCGTTAATAATTGAATGTTAGACAAATCACCTCGTGTTTGTTTTCGACATAATGCTCACAACACAGGGGGCTAGCTTCCTACAAACAATGTACACGAAAATGTCGAGCTTTTGTTATTATTTTTTAAACGCCGTACAATTACTGATAACCGTTGAAATTTTTCAAGATTTATCTAAAAAGCAGCGTTAAACCTGCATTTCATGGCGGTTATTTTTAAGGATGTCATAGTGTTAATTGTGAGTCGCATCAATTTATTGATTGACAGCCACTGAACTGAAACGAGCTGCCACTCTTATGTCAAAATGCGATGGGCAGTTTCTGGAAAGCTTAGTTAATCAAAATAGAAAAAATGTTGTGAGGGTTGAAGAAGTGACCGGTAATATCGCCTCGTCTGGGGAAAATCTGAAACTTGCCAAGCGTGATCACTTTCAGTTATATTCAAAGCTCTATCTAATCATCTCAACGGATCAAGGACTCCAGTCCAGACTTGGAACTTCAACAAAGATGCCGGTATGTTTGTTTGCCCTGCAGATTTTATGGACTCGCGAGTTACGAGAAACGGTAAAAAAGATAAGAGCTGCGATCAAGGCCGGACTTATTACTTTGACACGTATCATTGTCATGAATGTCCACAGCAGCTATGTTGGCACGGTGGTAGCGGGGATGATAGCAGTGGTCGTGGGGATGGTGATTTCCAATACTTTTTTTGATGAAGGTGGTGAAGGCTATTATGCGAGCAGAAACCTCTTGAGTAGGCATTCTGTGAGCGACACTTTAAGTATGCAAGTTACTTTAAATAACAATCGATTCTAAATGGATCAATGAAGATACGGATTTTATAAGTTTGATGCTGGCCTGCCTCAGTATACTAGCTTATCAAGCAGTACCTCTCATTTCTAAAAAGTTATTTATGGGATGAAGATTTAAAGGCATTCACTTTTTTAACATTCTTTTTACTTAGTTTTTCTTGCATCATTTTTGCAGTTCCAAAATCGTTTCCTGTTCTTTTTCTTAAAGAAACTGAACCTTTCATCGGGGCATTTAAGTCCAGGTAAGTTATTTTTACAATGTTATTTTTTAAAATCTGAAACTCTATTTTTCGAACATTATTTTTGTTGGCAGCTTTGGAAGCTAATTCATCCCCAGATACAACTGAGTATATGTCAGGAGCCTTACCTTCTTCAAGCGAGCGATACTGAGTTTGTTTGGCATGCTGATAGGCAAAAGCGGTTGCATTTGTTAGAGTTCCTGTATATGTGTCACCATTATCAGTCTTTGCTGAAATTTTATAATCAAAAAGCACAGGGCCTATCAACCAAGATGGAGGTGCTAGAAACGTTGCTTCTTTTCGGTTTCCGGAAACTCGAAGAGCGACATAAGTCATTGAGTCAATGTCCTCTTTTTTTTCCGGTTTGGCGTCAGGATTAGAATTAGAATACCAAATAGTGTTGACTTGATTACTGTAGTCTAAAAATGCTTTTCCACCAATAATAGCTAGTATAACAGCCACGACCCCTATGGCTGTTATGAGTAATGGCTTCCAGCGCACTTTACGCAGTCGATTCGGATTGGCAGCTGATTTCATTTCTAAGCGATTGTTTGTTGCAGTATTTGAATTTCTTTCTTTAGAGTTCTTTGCCGCTGTGTTGCTTTTAAAAGAAGTGCCGGTCTTTATATTTACAAGCGAATGTCCACAGTGAGTACAGAACTTAGCTCCAATCAAGTTCTTTTCACCGCAATGTGGACAGAAAATAAAGTTCCTATTTGAGCTATCCATTTTCCCAACTCCCCTAAACAATATCTTAATGTCAATCTGTGACTGTAATGTAAAAAATCAAGTTGCACATAATATTGAAACGAAAATCTGAACAAAAAAATTAAGCCGAGTTCTCTGTATTTTTTGCTTTTAAATTCGAGGACGCTTATTTCAAGCTTGTTGTTGAATTAATTTTGGTTTGGCGGTGTCCCTTTGTAATATTTGAATTTGATTGTTTTTAAAGCTTTAACACCACCTTGGGCATTGCAATAGTTATCAACGTCACTAACGTTTACAGGCGATCCAGCATCTGGGGTAAATGCACCGGGACCGGCCATTCCAAAGTAGACAATGGTTTTCGTTCCCTTTTTATCTTTAGTTGGCACCTGAACAATTTGGATTTCTGGTGAACCACCAGATCCAGTTCCGTAAGGCATGACACTATATGAGGTATGACTAACAGCAACAACTGAAAGATCTAGACGAGGAGCGCTATACATGATTGAAGTATGTAATTTCTGAAATGTTTTACTATTCCCGTATCCATATAAAACTAACTCCCGCAATTGATCTTTTCGACTCAGGGTTTCAAATGACAATTGATTTGGATCGGTTATCTGAGATTGTTTCGAAGCTTGGTGAGATGTCGGAGACAAGGCGGAGAATCCTGCCATGCCGAGTAGTAACAAAATACTCATTCCGGAAGTGATTGCCAAAGCTATGTAAGCGGGGTGTTTCTTCTTAACAATTTTTGGAACCAAATTCAGCTTGGCTCCACAGACGGTACAAAACTTCGCATCTGGTAATACTTTTGCGCCGCAGTTTGGACAAAATAGGTCTGCGGAAGATTGAGACTCAGGTTTTTGACGACTCATTATCACGGATATGATGGCCCACAAAATTAAAAAAACAAGTATGAATGCGATGGTACCGACAATTTTGCCTGACATTTACCTTCTCCTTAGAAACGGGCGCACCTGAAAAAAATACTCGCCCAACTTTTAAACTGTTCTAAGTATAAAAAATTCGATAGGCAGGATATGCCCAGCAGGCAAATTCTGCGTAGAAAATTTTAGTCAACAAAATGCGGCTTCATATTTCCTATATAGTCAAGGGGGTATGAAAGTCGCTATTTTTCTGGCCGAAATGTCAGTTGGCTCATATTCAAATTCTATGAAAACATACAGTTGAGACTCTCCTAGGCACAATATACCTAATCACTAAATATAATAAATTTTGTACCTAGTTCCATCGGGCATAATTTGATGTTATTGGAGGAGAAGACATGTTATATAACCGATTTACAGAACATGTAGTCAATGATAGGAAGAAAATGTATAAACGAGGCAGTCAATGGGTCGTTGCCTCGGCCTTCGTACTTTTGTTTGGTGGCGCTGCACTTAACTTTCCCGCGCAAACAGTTGATGCGGCAACACTAACTGTTTCTCCTGTGACACTAACGAAACAGCCAAATGGCACTGTGACTGCTTCTAGCACGCAGAGTAGCTCAGCAGCTTCTGCGCAAACGACACAAGTTGCACAACCGACTTCAAATAACCAAGAACAGGCAACAACGGCTAAGCTAGATGAAGTAACAACTACACAAACTGGATCTGCAAAACAAGCAGCCGCTGCAAATCAGACGACTCAAGTAGCCGATTCGGGTGCACAAGCGTCAGCCGCTTATCAAGCAGCTAGTCTTGCGGCTAATGCAAATACCAGCATGCCTGCAGCGGCACCATCAAGCATGACTGAAGAACAGTGGCAGGCTCAAAAGGCTAAGTACGAGCAAGCTAAGTCAGCCGCAGCGCAAAGCGAAGCTGCAGCTAAGGCTCAAGCTGAGGCCGCTAAGAACTCGTATGCAGATCAAGCCACGCAACAAGCCGAAGCTCAAAAGGAAAAAGACGGGAATGCTTTTGATCAGCTTCAAGCCAGTGGTTCTGCAAGCCTAGCAGCAATGCAATCATCACAGGCAAGCAGTTACGCGGCTGCTAGTCAGGCAGCAGATAAAACAATTGCGGATTTGAATAGTCAGAGGCAGTCACCAGATATTCCTGTTGGGGACGGCGGCACGTTTGACTATGTTGCTAAGACAGGTTCTTGGACCAATATTGTTACTTATAATGGCAACAAACAAAAGATTTGGAATGGAAACTTTTTAGTTCAGAACCTTCCTGTATTTAGTAATGAGAAAGCAGACAGTTTGGGTGGTTTGGATCTAAAAGGTATCAGTGTCTACGATGATGAAGGCGGAATCTTGTATGTTAATAAAGATGATACTCATACCCCTTCATGGGCATTAACAGATACAATAAAGAACAATACACTTAGTATCGCACAACAAAATGAAGTAAATCAGTATGCCATGATGTTAGTCAATAACTATCGCAAAGCGTTTGGACTAAACTCCGTAGCTTCACCGACTGATTTTCTAGCACTGGTGCGAGAACGTGGGGATTCAATGCTTAATGATGTGGATATGCATCACGATTTGGATAGCATCAATCGTATTTTTGGGGATAAATGGGCAGGAGAATGTATAGCTAGTAATGACCCTAATGGTTATAAGGGTGTTCGTACAGGCAATCCAACAATGGTTGAAGTTTTACAATCAGTTGCTGATTCGATAAATGGCCTATTCAATAGTGATTACAACCCAGACCCAACCAAAAGTCAGGGTCATCGAAATATTCTATTAGACGATGGAGCTCAAGCGGGCGGGTTCTCATATCAAAAAATTGCTGGAGGTTACTGGGTTCTTAATTACAACGATAGTTACTATAACTTTTCAGGAGAAAATACTGCCACTGTTCCGGATAAGATCAGTAGCATCACCGATAACAATCAAGAAATTGATATCAAAATTGCAAAAGTTAAAGATAGCCTAGATGATCTCAAAACTCAGCAAAGTAAGGATTATCAAACCGCCTATTCTGCCTATGTTGATGCACAACAGGCCCTTTACAACAAAATCGCCGCAGATGATTCCGCATTGATTGATCTTCCTAAAAAGATTCGTGCGTACAATGCCCAGCAAGATGCTGCCGTTCAGGATCTTATTAAAGCTCTGACGGCACAAGTTGCTCAACTGGATCCAGGTCCTGAACCAACAAAGCCATCAAGTGGCAGTAGTTCTTCAGCATCCAGCTCAGGCAGTTCGGCCTCGTCAAGTGCAGCAAGCTCTTCAGCTTCCAGTGCCGGTAGTTCGGCCTCGTCAAGTGCAGCAAGCTCTTCAGCTTCCAGTGCCGGTAGTTCAGCATCATCGAGTGCTGCAAGTTCCTCAGCGTCGAGTGCTGGTAGTTCGGCGGCATCAAGTGCAGCAAGCTCAGCAGCATCCAGTGCCGCAAGTTCCTCAGCGTCGAGTGCAGGCAGTTCCGCAGCATCCAGCGCTGCAAGCTCCTCAGCTTCAAGTGCAGGCAGTTCCGCAGCATCCAGTGCCGCAAGTTCCTCAGCTTCAAGTGCAGGCAGTTCCGCAGCATCCAGCGCCGCAAGTTCTGCTGCTTCAAGTGCTGGCAGCTCAGCAGCTTCCAGTTCGGCAAGTTCGGCAGCATCCAGTGCCGCGAGTTCCTCAGCGTCAAGCGCGTCAAGTTCCGCAGCATCCAGCGCAGGCAGTTCAGCGGCATCCAGTGCTGCGAGTTCGGCAGCCTCAAGCGCAGCTAAACGAGCAGCATCCAGTGCAACAGTCACACCAATCGCGGCAAAGCAGCCTTCCAGCGGTCAGCCGATGAGTCGTGTGGCTCAGAAGAACGGTAAACATGCTTATCCAGCGACTGGTGAGAGCCAGACAGGGGCCATTTTGGCAGAGGCTGGCGCAGCAGTCATTGCAGTTCTTGGCTTTGCAGGCATCAGAAAGTATCGCCATGCAAAGTAACATTCTCATGATTCAGGCGCAACATCGAACTGCAGAGATTATGACTCACCTTGCAAGTAAGAGTTTTTCGACAAGTCACGTGGAGTGACTTGTCGAAAAAGAGTTTGAAACGTGAAAGTTTAACAATTAGATCGTAGCTTTCATCAGGATTACTATTGTCTTGGATTCTCGGTTCTATCTATTGTGACAGCATAATGCGCGGTGACAATGGATTGACGAGAATGAATGAAATGAGCTAGGTAAAAAAAGATTTAGGAATCAAATAAGGTGAGTAGTGATGAGGGTAGACACAGTCGGATGATAGAAGCAATCATGAACAAAAACTTGTATTAGTTTTTTCGGTAAAGAAGATGCAAGTTTTCAAGTGAGATTGATTGCTCAGTGGACAAGTAAGCAACAGTTGTGACCATTAGTAACTAACATGATCGTGGGGATTACGTTGTACTAATGGCAACATTGAAAATGGGGAATGGCCTCAGTCTGTAGTTTGCTTGTCAAAAAATATTCAGGGTTACTTGGAAAGGTTTGGCTTGGCATTGCAAACTCGGCCTTTTAGGCTTAAGACTTCAATGATTAAACCAAAGAAATCCCTTATTCCAACGGCTTAGCAAGGAGGTGGTTTGTCCGCCAACAATTGCATCAACATCATAAAGGAAAGCTAAAACAAGCCAAATAAGCGTTACGACAATAACAATGTAACTTGAAGTAGTCATCTTGTGTGTCTGTGGATTTACGAGATGGCTACTTTTTTGGACTAGAAATTCAACTTGGAGTGTGAATGATATGAGAAGTCGTCAACATCATGGTGCTGTCATTTTATTGGGTAGTCTTGTAGTGATTTTAATCGCCGTTATCGGCCTTCTAGTCTTTAAGTTAGGGGAACGGCAGGAGCAATCGGTGAGCTCAAGTAGTCGTCAAGTGTCAAGCTTAAGCAGTCGTCGGTCAGCGGTCTCTTCCGAACCGAGTGTCGCATCCAGCACGGTCACTAGTTCATCAAGCTCGCCGACACCGAGTTATGTTGGCAAGACCTATACAGCAACTGATGGGGATGTGACCTATGCTGTACAATTTAATGATGAGCACACACTGACACAACAACTCATTAATAACTCCAACAACAATGCCAATATTCAGAGTCAAACAGATGATTACCTTGTGGGCGAGGACGGTCATATTTCTTTGACAAAATGTATTGCTAATTTGAATGCTAGCTATGAGGATGATACACAGTTGAAGCAAAATGCTGCGCCTGAGTCTTGCGATTTTACAGGGAAAGGTTCTGCTCGATCAGAAACTCCTGAGAAAGGGTGGCTATATATCTGGCGCTTTCGAAACACTGATTACTCACAATTAGCAGGTACTGATGTTGGTCTTTATGCGAAACCAACAGTAACACCCATCAAAACAACTTGGGATTTAGGCGCACCTATCAATGATTTGTATGAAAAGTCTTTGCATTCGTAAAATTTTCATCGCAGCAACAAACAGCTTGATCACGCAGTCAGTAGCACTATCGGCAGTAACATCATAGGGGGATTGATAGGATGACATCAGCAAAGTTTTGTCCTAATTGTGGCTTAAAGTTGGACGGCACGGAAAAATTTTGTCCAAAATGTGGGTTTGACTTAACAGGTAACAATAAGACTGGTTCAGTAACGATAGAAGCCCATGCAGCAGCTGCCGCTGGACAATTGACCAAACTCGTACCGAGCCGCAAACATTTCATTACAGCATTAACTTTCTTAAAAAATAATGCGTTGACACTTTTCGTTTTATTTATACTGGGGACCTTTTTACCGCTTAACGGTACTTGGCGTTTTGGTCTACTCATGATTTATTTGCTATTTGTCTATTGTTACCCGTTGTTAACTGGGAAAAAACGAGTAGCGTGGGACAAACAATTGGATGATTGGCTACAGGATAAGGACAATCTCAAGCAATTGAATGCTAGCATCAACAAGGGGTTGAATCAATTACATCATGCTATGCCGACAGTTAATCAGAAGACACAGCTTGAACCAAAGACGCAGGTTAAGTCATCTCAAGCAAATGAGCCTTTACCACGGTCTTCTTCAGCTGTATCTGGTTTTCGGCTGAATGGCGAGTTGATAATTGGCATCATTGCGCTGATTGCTGGTTTCTTCATGTATCAAATGGGTAAGCAAAGTGTTGGATCGTTGAGTTCTCAAGCTATGTCACTTTTTCAGAGTGGCTCACTGAGTACGAGTGGCTATTTATATATTTGGGGTGTTTGTCTCTTGGGAATAGGTGTTGCCATGACGTTGGGTGGCATTATCAAAGGCATCCGGCGGCAGTTGCAAGGCGGTGGGGTGCTCAAGTTTCTAGGTATTGCAATTTGCGTTGGGGCGGCTATTGCTGCCAGTTATGTTTACGCTAATCCAGTTTCGTCATCACTGAGAGCAGCAGAAGCAGCGTATAGCTCGGGAATGAGTTACAGCGATATTCAAAATCTGATTGGCGTTATCAAAGCACTTCCATATGTGGCTGCTATCATTTATGGTCTAGGTATCTTTGTGAATGCAACACGATATCGTCAGTCTTAAGTCTCTCAAATATTGCAACCTGAACTTATTCACTTTAAATGAATTAAGTTTGGCAAAGCACTGGATTCAATTAATACAAGTTCAAACATTAAAAAACCGTCTCAACATGCCGTTGAGGCGGTCATTCACTTCATATCTATTCAATCAAAACTTAGCGTTCGTTTTTGGTTGCAGACTACTGAGGTTCGTATAGAACAGGTTTTCTTGAAGACGGGCTTGTTCTTCTTCGTGGGGATCGCGTGGTGCTGCGATCATGTGCTCAACGCGTTTAAAAGTATGCTTGATCAGTGACATTTAAAACATCTCCCCTATTAGTTGTTCCTGTTTACAACTACATTGTAAGAGTCGCCAAGCAAAACTTCAATTGGTATAGGGCTTTTGAAAACGAATTCATTGCAAAAATTTTACGAAAAGATGTCAGTTGTCACAAAATGAACAGCAGGCCATGCATTTTTTACCTTCCTTTAGAGAGGTATCCGTTGATGCAAGTTGCGATTTTTGAAGACGAAGTGGTTTTTTTGTGGTAGGACAGAGAGACTAGTTTGTTTTGTCGGCCTTTGCTTGGATTTTTTCTAACTGTTGGTATTGGCCGGTCATCCAAGTGCGATAATTTTTGCCCTTTGGCAGGGTTTCGGAGACGTTGAGCACAGGGACATCGTGTTGCTTAGCTAATTTGACGAGACCGTCGACGATTTTCGAGCTGGCTTGGCTGTTGTTCACGAAAAAGGCGATTTTCTTTTCTTTAATATCGTCTTGAACACCGTTGATGTCTTTGGCACTATAATCGGTGCCTTCTTCGGTAGCTTGGGCGAAGTGGGTGTTGTTAACCTTGTAGCCTAGATAGTCCAGCGCGTAGCCGAAGACAGGTTCGGAGACGTCGACTTTTTGATCGTGAACGTTTTGCTTGAGTTTCTGAATCAAAGCATTGAGGTTATCGAGTGAGGCAATGTACTTCTTGGCGTTGGCTTTGAAGATGGCCTTTTTGGATGGGTCCTGTTTGGCAAACTTGTCTGCCAAGGCATTGGCAAGTTTAGGCATGGTGCGTGGGTCATACCAAATATGTTCGTTATCGCCTTCGTGTTTGCCCATGAGGTCATCGGCCACACGTAAGTATTGTTTGGACTTGCTTTCGGATTTCACGAGTTTGTCCATCCAGCCATCATATCCGATACCACTGGCAACGATGAGGTTGGCGGTGGCCACTTGTTTACCGACTTTAGTGGTGGGTTCGTAGTCATGGGGATCAATGGCGGGATTGTCGATGATAGATTGGACACTCACCTGATCGCCGCCGACTGCTTTAGCTACTTCACCGTAAAAATCGACGGTAGCCACAACTTGAATCTTTTGGTTGCTGCCAGATTTGGCGCTGGTGCTGCAAGCGACAGCAAGGATTGCCAACAACATGACGCTGAAGGCGGTCAATAATCGTTTGAACATGGGCAAAAGCTCCTTTGTTGGAAAGCGTAATGGTTACGGTTGTAAGCGTAGCGTATTCATGGCGTACACGCAAGCAAAATTTAAAGCAGCAAAAAACTGCAGCAGGCGATGGCTTCATTTCATCGTCATGCTGCAGTTTTTGAAACGCGCTTATTGATAATCTTTAATTAATAGAAGGATACCAGTAATTGATAAAAGACTTCCTATTGCAATGGCTAGCCAGCCTAACACACGCTCACCTGTGTCAGGTAGATGATGGGTGTTGTTGTGGCTTGGCGTGACAACTTCTACGTTTGCGGAAGAATCGCTTTCTGAAGAGGATGAGGGGATCACATCACTGCTAGATACGGAAGATGAGCTTTCCTGATGGCTAGGGGTGGATGAAGCAGCCGGCTTTGAAGGCTCGCTAGATGAAGACGACGGTTTAGACGGCGGCGTCACTGAGCTAGAAGGTGACGACGGTTTAGACGGCGGTGTCACCGAGCTAGAAGGTGTTGATGGTTTAGACGGTGGTGTCACTGAACTAGAAGGTGTTGATGGTTTAGACGGCGGTGTCACCGAGCTAGAAGGTACAGACGGTTTGGAACTGGAAGCTGATGATGGCTTCGACGGTGGTGTCATTGAACTGGAAGATTCAGAAGATGGCGTCGACGGCGTTACCGGTGGCGGCGTCAGGTTCTCGTCATAGGCCTTGACCGTCACTTGCGGTTTATCAAGGGTAATGGTAAACGGCAAGTGAGTCGCATTCAGCTTGTATCCTTTAGGCGCCTTTGTTTCGACAAAATAGTATTGGCCGACTAAGAGTTGAGTAAAGGTTAACTTGCCCTTCGTATCAGTCGTGAGGTCGTCGTGTACCAAGGTTCCATCGGCACGGTAGAGTGAGAAAACAGCGCCGGCGAGAGCCTGCTGATGTGTTTTCTGGTCTTGTTTAATTAGCGTGACCTGTCCAACTTGGCCGGTGCCACTACCGCCGTTACGCCAAGTAATTGTGCCGTTTGCTTGCGCTGGAGCACCGGTACCGCCTTGCTTGCCTGAAGCAACGACTGAATTCGTCCAAGAATCTGTGGTTTCGAAACTTGCAGAGGTGGGATTAGTCCACAAATCAATTTGGATGGCGGTTGTGATCGTTCCCAGCGATATTTTGACTTGGTTACCATTCACTTGATAGCTTGGGGTGATGGTACCGGTAGCATGGAACCAGTTGTCATCGTAAGTACCAGTGTGGACGACCAGCCCACGACTTGTATCAAAATGCTGACCGGGACCAAGTGTATCAGTGAGCACCACATTGTCGACATGCTCCATATTTGGATTAATCGTAATCTCCCACTGGAAAATTTTGGGTCGACCAAGGTCATCAACATACTGCGCTTTTTCTTCTGGAGTTGCACCTGTTGGCGGATTGACAACCCACCCGGCTTTGTAGATATACCATCCTGGACGTTGATGGCCACTATCATCATAGCGGCCACTTACCATGAATTGAAGCTCACCTTGGCGGCCGACTGTTGAATGGCTGAAGAAGTCCGTGAAAGTCAAAATACCGGTTGAACTACCTGCTTTGGAAAAGAAATGGCCAATCGTGGCGCCAGTTGTGGGATCAACCACTGCAAAGTCCACATCGGCTCGCGATACAACCGTTGCTGGCAGGGAAACTGTCGCGGTATCACCGGCTTTGACGACCACTTCGTCAGGAATTCGCCAGTGATAGGTTAATGTGTACACGCTATACATCGAAAGATTGGGTGCGTGGGTGAAATCTTTCCCAGTGGTGTCAGTAATCGTAGCATCTTGACTACCAAAACCGGTGACCGCGATATTCTGGCCAGCACCGACACTGATCGGCTTGCTTATGAGCGGTGGGATTAAGGCAACCAGAACTGACAACAACAAGGTGATAAGTAAAAAGACTGAAGCACGCTTTTGTGAGTGGCGGCGCTTTTGCATCTCGGCACTTCCTTAGTCATAATTTAACAAAATAATTATAACATAAGGATATTTATTCGGATTAACAAATATAATGAATATTCCCTTGTTTAGCAAGGCAATTTTTGTGAGATAATACACACAAAAATAACGAAACAATGACGCTTGGCTTATTTGGTTAAAGGGATCAAATAACTGGTGAAATGTTTGACGTCTCGAACGGCTTATGTTTGAATTAATTTAATGATGCGGTTATTCGTCATCATGTTGGGGAGGGATCAAGTTGCGAAGGTGGCTTGTTATTGCAGTATCAGTGATGGCTATGATCGGTGTAACTGGTTGTCAGTCAAAAAGTTCAAAGTCGTCTAGCTCGACTGGGTCGACGATGATTAAGGTGAACCATTTTACCAAGCAGACTTTGCAGAAACGATATACGACCATTTCTGACTTGGTGATGAAAACGATGACAGAGGTCTCACTGCAAAGTGATAACAAAACCCTCAGTCAGTCGGCTAAAGCCAGTCTCTCTAAACTTGATAAGATCCGGCTGGAATTGGATAATAACAAATCACAGGATTCAGGGGATGATGCCTTGGCAAAGACATTGGTTGATTATGCCAAGCAATCAAGTGACGTGTTGACAGCCGTTATTAACAATGATGGAAAAGGCTATCAGTCAAGCGCTCAAGCTTTCTTTAAGCAGGCCGTCAGTATTGGTCAACAGTCTTTCGGCGGTCAAGTTCCGGAATCCGTGCGCAACTATGCGAACAATCAGCAAGCGGTGACAAATAGCGGAAGCTCGAAGTAACAATCAAGTTACATAGGATCGCAAAAGGCAGTTGATGACTGCTTTTTTTGTTACACAGCGTTAGGCGACCTGAAACGTAAGACTTTGTCAAATTGACGGGGTTGTGATAGGTGATGGCGCGCTGATTTGTTAGGTTGGACGTGAGGAGGCGATCGTTTGGCACCCTATCAAGATGATTTGAATACTTTGCTGGCCAAGTTGCAGGCAATTGCACAGACGGGTAACTATTACGCAAAGGATGTTTTTGATCAGCAGCGTTATACAGAACTGGCTGACGTGACGACTAAGCTGGCAATAAAGCTTGGTGCCAGTGACCAGCAAGCAAAGTTATTTGTCGATGCGGATTTTGGCTATGTGACGCCCAAAGTTGATGTTCGTGCGGTTACCTTTATTGACGATCAACTATTGCTGGTTCAGGAACGAGCAGGCGGTACATGGACCATCCCCGGCGGTTGGGCGGATTTGGGTTATAGTGCGGGTGAAATTGCTGTAAAAGAAACCCGTGAAGAGGCCGGCTTAACCGTGAAACCGCAACAATTACTGGCAGTTCGGGCACTACGTAAGCACGCCTATGCCAAGCAAAGTTCGCAAGATGTGTACAAAATGTTCATTGCTTGTCTACCGGAGAATCGTGCGTTAAAAAGCGGGATCGAAACTGCAAAGGTTCAACTTTTTACGCGAGAACAAGCGCTTCAGGTGCCCTTATCGCTACAACGCAATTTGCCGGCCGACATTGAGATGGCATTTGACGCACATACGGCTAGTCACTGGATGACAAAGTTTGATTGAGTTTAAAAAGATAATGCTTTGATAGCCAAGTAAAGGGCATGGCAACAGAAAAGAGTTTATTTCCCAGTGATGAACACGGAAATAAACTCTTTTTGATTTGGCCGATGACTGGTTACTTTAATAGAAGGAAGGCTTATCGCCTTGGGTGTTAGGTTGGTCAACGCCAAGTGAAGCACCGATGTGTTTGCTTGGATCGTTAATCAGCTTGACGACGAAGTCAGCGATGCTGCGCCGGGAGACTTCTGTGCCCTTAAATGGCTCGCCTTTTTCCGTTAATTCATAACTGACAATGTTTTTATTGGAAAGCCAAGCTGGCCGAATGATCGTATATTTTAAGTCAGAATTTTCAATGACTTTGGCGGCTGCGGCGTAGGTTTCAAGATAACCACCATCAAGCATTTGATGATTCCACTTGCCAAAAGCGCCGGGGACTTCATCGTAAATTCCCAACGTCGAAATCCAAATCAATCGACTCACACCTGCAGCATCCATCGCTTTCACGACGGATTTTGCCTGATCTTCAATTCCCTTGTTGCCAAGGTTGGCATAGACAACGTCAATGCCAGCAAGCGCCTTGGTCAACTTGGCGGTGTCGGTGACATCCCCGTCAATCACCGTCTCCCGTTGCGGATTGACGTCTTGCAGCCGCCCGGCATTGCGTAGAAACAAACTCAGGTGATGAATCGGTTTCTTTCAGCAACTGATGCCGCGCCAACGTTGCAATTTGCCCGTGTGCGCCTAAGATCATGACATTTGCCATTTGAATCTTCCTTTCTTGTTCCCAATACAGTTTTATTGTAACACCGGTATTTGTGGGCGGAACGATCAAAAAAGCCCGCGAATTTCTTCGCGGGCTTCCTTCTGGTCAAGTGCTGTCCGGTGTTGTTGGCCCGGGCATATGGTTTATCTTGTCATCAAAGCAATTAACGAAACTTCGACAGAGGGTGAGCTTTGCCGAAACATTGGGGGAATGATAAACCCCTGTGACCAGAAGTGATGCTATTTTGCGCTGTTCGTTGCTTGATCCTGAATTTTTTCAAGTTGCTGGTATTGGCTGGTCATCCAAGTCCGATAGTTTTTGCCCTTAGGTAATGTCTCGGTCACTTTCAAAACCGGCACATTATTTTGTTCAGCTAATTTGACGAGTTGATTGACAGTCTTTGAGCTTGCTTGGATGTTATTGACAAAGAAGGCAATTTTCTTTTCCTTAATATCGGTTTCGATACCATGGATATCTTTTGCGCTGTAGTCTGTGCCGTCTTCGGTTGACTTCGAGAAGTGATCGTCATTGACTTTGTAGCCCAGATAATCGAGCGCGTAGCCAAAGACAGGTTCGGAGACATCAACGAGTTGGCCATTTACTTTCGACTTCAACTTGTTGATCAAAGTATTGAGATCGTCCAGTGAAGCGATGTATTTTTTTGCATTCGCCTTGAAGGTCGCTTTGTCAGCTGGATCTTTCTTGGCAAACTTATCAGCTAACGTATTGGCCAGTTTTGGCATGGTTCGCGGATCGTACCAGATATGTTCGTTGTCGCCTTCCTTTTTGTTCATCAAATCGTCAGCGACACGTAAGTAATTTTTGGATTTGTCCGCTGATTTCACGACCTTATCCATCCAGCCGTCGTAACCAATGCCACTAGCGACAACAAGATCGGCAGACGCAACTGATTTCCCAACTTTGGTAGTAGGCTCATAGTCATGGGGATCAACCGCCGGATTGTTGATAATCGACTGCACCGACACCTTGTTACCACCCACAGCTTTGGCAACCTCACCATAAAAATCAAGACTGGCAACAACTTGAATCTTGCTGCCATTCGAGCTGGATTGCTTTGCGGCACCGTTACTACCGCATGCGACTGCAAAAATTGCCAGCAATGCGACACTGATACCTGCAAGTAATCGCTTCATCATAAATTCCCGCTTCCTTCCAAAACGTAATAATTACGATTTAAACCATAAAGCAAAGTGAGCGGTCTGGCAAGGAAAATTTTCAAAAAATTTGAGAAAAGTGACGTTCTTAAATTCTAATTGACAGATAAATCGCAGTCGTGATACGGTTACTGCCGTTGCTCAAATAGTAATGATTACGAATTAAAAAGAGGTGATCATTTTTGGAAAAGACAGATCTTGCCAGTGCACGGCGGCGTATGAAGAGTCCCAACATTAAGACCCGAAAACGGGCGTTAAAAGTTTTGCACGATGCTAAGCGTAAGCAACAGAAAAATCGGTAATGTATCAATAATTGGTGGTCATTTGAATACTTTGAGTGACTCGTTTGCGGGAGATTAAAGACCATCAGTGAAGGAAAGAGGCATTCTTTTGGCAAAAAAATCTAAAATTGCAAAAGCAAAACGACAAGAAAAACTTGTTCAACAATACGCGGCAAAACGCGCTGCATTAAAAGCGAAAGGTGACTATATTGGTCTAAGCAAACTCCCCCGTGATTCAAGCCCAGTTCGTTTACATCATCGTGACGTTTTGGATGGGCGACCGCATGCTTATATGCGGAAGTTTGGCATGTCCCGGCTTAATTTCCGTGAACTCGCCCATAAAGGCCAAATTCCTGGGGTGCGGAAAGCCAGTTGGTGAAACCTGAAGCCACCGGCGATGAATTCGTTTTGTGTTTTTTATTTCCTCATGTTTGCTAACTCACAAGCAATTATCATGTCTTTTGCCTGAATATGACGTTATACTTAAGATGTATGAAGTTAGCGCTTACATAGCATGAGCAAAGTGGCTTTGCTGATGTTCGTCGGACAGAAAAGACGTTTGCAAGGAGGAAAAACACAATGGCTGAATTGCAGTCAACGCACTATCAGATGTATATCAATGGCAAGTTCATGGATTCGGCATCAGGCGATGTTGAAACTGTGATCGATCCTTCCACAGGCAAGAAATTGTGGACAGCACCGGCAGCGACAATTGAGGAAGCCCGCGCAGCCGTGGATGCTGCTTGGGCGGCTAAGAATGCTTGGCGGCGCGTGCCTGCTCCAACGCGTGGTGCGTACTTGCGCAAGCTTGCTACTTTAGTGCGTGAGCATGAAGATGAACTGGTGAAGATTCTGATGTTGGAGCAAGGAAAAATTCATGCCTTAGCGAAAACCGAAATTGAGTTTTCGGCGGATTATTTTGACTATATGGCCAACGCCGCACGCGTTTATTCCGGCGATGTGATGCAATCTGACAATGAAAACGAAAATATTATCATTGCCCGTCAGCCAATCGGTGTTGCGGTTGGTATTATTGCTTGGAACTTCCCGTTCTTCCTGATTGCTCGGAAAATGGGGCCAGCTTTGGTAACCGGCAATACCATCGTGATCAAACCAAGTTCGGACACCCCAGGACTGGCGTTGGCATTTGCAAAACTGGTTGATGAAGTCGGTTTGCCGGCAGGGGTAGCCAACTTTGTGAGTGGTCGCGGGTCCATCATTGGGGATGATTTGGCGAAGAACCCTAAAGTCGGCATTATCAGCCTGACTGGGTCCACCGCGTCCGGTAAGAAGGTCATGGCAGCTGCGGCGAATCATGTGGCAAAGATGTCATTGGAACTTGGTGGGAAGGCACCGGCAATTGTTGCTAAGGATGCTGATATCGATTTAGCTGTGCAGGCCATTTTTGACTCGCGAATTGATAACAATGGGCAAATTTGTAACAACGCTGAACGGATTTATGTGCAAGAAGATGTTGCGGATGAGTTTATTAAGAAAATGACGGCAAAGATGGCGGCGGTGAAAGTCGGTAATCCGAATACTGATCCAAATGCCGAAATGGGTCCGTTGATCAATCAAGGCGCCCTTGATAAAGTGGACGGTTTGGTTCAGCGAGCGGTTGAAGCAGGCGGCCAGATTCAAACAGGTGGTCACCCAGCTGACATTGACGGTGGATTCTTCTACGAACCAACTGTGATTACCAATGTCGCGCAGGATTCCGAGATTGTGCAAAATGAGATCTTCGGACCTGTGTTGCCGATTTTGACATTCAAGACCATTCCAGAAGCAATCGAAATGGCGAATGACACGGTATATGGCCTGACCAGCTCCGTTTATACGCGTGATCTGGAAACCGCTTCGTATGTTGCTAACGAGATTGAGTTTGGCGAGACCTACATTAACCGATTCAACTTTGAAGGCATCCAAGGCTTCCATGCTGGTTGGAAACAATCTGGTGTCGGAGGCGCTGATGGTATTCACGGTGTTGAAGAATTTACCAACACACATGTCATTTATTTACAGCGTCACCCAGAAAACTTAAAATAACTAGGTGATAACCAGAGGACCATGAGCGAGCATTTATCTCGATCATGGTTCTCTTTTTTGATGATGTTCAGCGTTTATGAATGAATGCGATTACATGCTTTTATCTAAGGCAGTTGTCGATAAGTAAGCCATTTAAGCATTAGATTCGTGATAGTCACTGGTTCATGTTCTTTAGCTTTTTTAAGTTCGCCTTAAAAAACACTTGATAGCATTTGAAATTTTCTGTAAGCTTAAGATGAAAGCGAATTAGGTCACCCTAAAAATTGGAGGCTCTTATGTTAACAGTTAAGGACCTGACCGTTGCCTACGCTGACACACCGGTGTTTGCTGATGTTGCCGTTCATTTTAACGCAGGTAAGATCACCGGAATCATTGGGCCTAACGGAGCAGGTAAATCGACCTTGATCAAAGCTATTTTGGGATTGATCAAGGTACAATCAGGAACGGTCGACTTTTCCGGCCGGACACTCAAAGAGGTACAGCAGTCAATCGCTTATGTCGAGCAACGTAAAGATCTTGATCTGACGTTTCCGATCAATGTTCAAGATCTTGTGCTGACTGGGACATATGGCCGATTGGGCTTACTGAAAAGTCCTGGCAAAAAGGAACGACAGGCGGCGCTTGACGCCCTGACCCAAGTCGGTCTTGAGGATTTTAAGAAACGTCAGATCAGCCAGTTATCAGGTGGTCAATTGCAACGCGTTTTCGTTGCGCGGGCGATTGTGCAACATGCGGAAATTATCATCATGGACGAACCGTTTGTGGGGATCGACATGAAAAGTGAACAAGAGATCATGACGATTTTGAATCAGTGGCGCGATGCCGGTAAAACGCTGATTGTGGTCCATCATGATCTGAATAAAGTTTCAAAATATTTTGACGAACTTGTGGTCATGAACCACGGCATTGTTGCGGAAGGACCGGTCAAAGAAGTTTACACCGCCCAAAATATCGAACGGGCATTTTCAGCCGACCTGTCGTCCGTCTTGTTTACGGCAAAGGAGGGTGCGCGCGTATGACATCAATAATGGAATTCTTTACCGCTTTGGGAAAATATGATTTCCTGCAAAGCGCGTTGATCACCGCCATCATGGTTGGTATCATGTCAGGCTTGATCGGAAGTTTCATCATTTTACGCGGCATGTCGCTGATGGGGGATGCGATTTCCCATGCGGTCCTGCCCGGGGTAGCCGTTGCTTATATGCTCGGTATTAACGTCATGATCGGGGCATCGGTTTTCGGAATTATTGCGGCTTTGCTGATCGGGTTTGTGGCAGCCAACAGTAAAATCAAAACCGACACATCTATCGGGGTCGTGTTCAGTGCGTTCTATGCCTTGGGTTTCATTCTGATTTCAATGGCTGAAAGTGCGACTAACTTGCACCATATTCTGTTCGGTAACATTTTAGCCGTCAGCGACAGCGACATTGTCACCACCGCTGTCGTGTTGGGAATTGTGATCCTGTTCGTGGTTCTGTTCTATAAGGAACTGCTGATCACCTCGTTTGATAATACGTTTGCGAAAACGTATGGCTTGAATACCACCATGATTCACTATGCTTTGATGCTGGTGTTGACGCTTGTCACCGTTTCAGCCTTGCAGACAGTTGGGATCATTCTAGTTGTGGCGATGCTGATTACGCCAGCAGCAACTGCCTTCTTGTGGACGGATCGGTTAGAAACGATGTTGATCACGTCCGCTAGCGTAGGCGTTTTCTCGGCCATCACCGGACTTTACTTCAGTTTCACCTTTAACTGGGCATCCGGGCCGGCCATTGTGCTCGTAGCTGCGGTCCTGTTCGCCATTTCCTTCGTCTTCTCACCGAAGCAGGCGTTCTTCAGTTTCAGTAAAAAACAACGAGAAAAGAAAACCGCTGCTGCTACCCACACTGCCGAGGAGGCTGTTCGATGAAAAAGATTCTAATCAGTGTTGTTGCTGTTTTAACCATGGTTGCAGGGGTTTTCTGGTTCGTAAACAACCGTAGTACGACTCAGAAAGATTCAGCAAGTACTAACCAACAATTACGTGTCGTCACCACCAACTCGATTCTTGAAGACATGGTGCACAATGTCGGCGGTGATCGCATTGAACTCTATAGTATCGTCAAGCGCGGCACCGACCCGCACGAATATGAACCGCGACCGACCGACGTTGCTGCCACTAGTGAAGCCGATGTTGTCTTCCACAATGGCCTCAACCTTGAAACTGGCGGAAATGGTTGGTTCAAAAAGTTAGTTCAAACATCGCATAAAGCTTTTAACAAAGACGTTTTTGCTGCCAGTGACGGGGTTAATCCGATGTACCTGACGACCAATACGAAGGAACAAGACCCGCACGCTTGGCTTGATCTGGCCAACGGGATTCAATACGTGAAAACCATCACCAAGGTGTTGAAGCAAAAAGATGCCAAGAATGCCAATTATTACCAGATGAATGCAGATCAATACGTTGCTAAGCTGCAAAAACTGCATCAAACCGCCCAATCTCAGTTCCTTGATATTCCGGAACGCCAGCGGTTGCTCGTTACATCAGAAGGCGCCTTCAAGTATTTCTCTAAGGCTTATCACGTCACACCGGCCTATATCTGGGAAATTAACACCGAAGCCCAAGGTACGCCTGAGCAGATGCAGACGGTTTTAGCAAAAATTCGCGCCTCCGATGTTAAGCATTTGTTTGTCGAAAGTTCTGTTTCACCGAAGTCCATGAACAAAGTTGCTAAAGAAACCGGCTTATCGATTCACGCCAAAATCTTTACTGACTCTTTGGCAGCAAAAGGCACCAAAGGCGATACGTACTACAGCATGATGAAATGGAACCTAGATAAGATTCACGACGGTTTGGCGGAATAATCGCGACCAAGACGCTCGTTTGAACCGACGGATTTACAATTCAAGTGCAACAAATTAGTCAAATAGAAAAGACTCATAGCCTGAGTCCTTGTAAAATGGAATCACCACAAGACCAACTACAAGGAGAACTCGACTATGAGTCCGTACACCCATCTTACCTTAA
>OAVX01000489.1_pt1 | contig 22204 bp, 16 predicted proteins | sample 1476471 | NCBI WGS metagenome assembly OAVX01 (sample SAMEA2580114, study PRJEB22360) | human gut metagenome | biome: human gut; feature: human-associated habitat; material: faeces | place: Denmark | collected 2008/2010
ATATTATATGGTACGCATATGCGAGAAGTGATACAGCATTTTTTACAATAACCCGATGTTTTTTCTATTTTGATCCTCAAAACGGATGATTTTAAATTGACTTTTCTTCGTTAAAGTTCTGCTTTTTGTGACATACCGGTAAAAGAACTGCGTACCTCACCTCTAAAACATACATTTTGTAAAGCGATCCTCCTCCATATTACAACATACCGATAAACCTTAACTCTCGGAGAATCGAATATTGGAACCTAAGCCGGGGAACCGTACGGAAACCGGCAAGAAAATAGGGGCTATTTTTGAGAAACCGGGCACTTCATTTCTACGATGACCGTTCTCATGACAACGACGACCGTCCTCATAGCTACAACGACCGTCTTCATCATCATGAAGTACCGAACTCGTCATACACGAAATCGGACTTCACCGCAATGAAGACGGTCATCATAGAAATTATCTGTGCATCTTCATGGAATAAATCGTTTTTTTAACCTGAAAATAATAGACCAAATACAACTTGATTTGAGTTTTTTTCTGTTTTCAAGATTATTTTATACAATAAGGGAGATACCCGCTAACCTATTCTACCGTCAAGACCTGTTCACCGGATTTAAGTTGGTATTCTTTTCCTTTCCAGAGGAATACACCGTTCGTACCCGCAGGTAATACAAGACGTGCCGTCAGCTTACCTTTTTTATCGAGCTTGTAGGAAGCAGTCACGCTACCTGCCGGGTGCGGCATCGTGCCTGACACCTCTTTCAGGTTGCCCAATGACGGAGCGATACGGACAGATTTGAAACCCGGCGCATTACTATCTATGCCTAACAAAATACGGAAAAACTCAATATTCGGGCTAGCTCCCCAAGCATGGCAATCGGAACGGGTCGGTTCAGGCATTTCCGCCCAAGTTGTCAGTCCCAATGCCATCTGGTCTCGCCAAATCTGCATATTGTCTAGCAGGCGATCCCCCATCCCGGCAGCCTTCAATGCCTGATGCACATAATAACGGAAATAGATTGTCGCTTGTATCAGCGACGGATCGTTCAATGTACGTTCCATCACCTCCGTGGCCTCCCCGCCCGCCACGATACCAGCCAGTATAGCCAATGAGTTGACATGCTGCGAGAAACTGCGGTGATCGTAAGTATCGGCAAACAACCCACGGGCAGCGTCCCAATATTTCGTCCGGATCGTCCCCCGGATCGCAGAAGCAATCTGCATATAATGATCCGCCATCGACGGGATACCGAAAGCCCGTTCCATCCCGGCAGCCGATTCAAGCGTTAAGATGTACATCAAGTCCTGAAAAGCAGAGTTGCCTTCCTTTTCACGCACAGGTTCGCCAGACTGAAAACCAGCAGCCCAGTCGGCAAAGAACCAATGCGGCACATACCCCAGGCTATGATCCGGCTTCAACCACTGCTCGTACCAGGAAAGTACCCCGCGATAAGCAGGTAGCAAAGTCTTCATATAAGCCTCATCTCCACGGTACATCCAGTAGTCATGCCCCATACAAATCCACCAAAGCGAGAAGGAAGAAATGAACTGATGCAGGCTCGACGGGTAACGGCTCATCGTGATCCCGTCTGCCACAATCGACTGCCGCCCCTGCTCGATTGCGTTCTTCACCATATAAGCATCATGTGTATTATATAAGGTAATCATTGCCTGAATGCGGGTATCACCGAAATACTGCAACTGCTCGTAATAAGGGCAATCCATATAAGTCTCGTTCGCACAAAGGCGTGCCGTGTGCCAGCCTATATCGAGCATCTTATTCAACTCATCATGTCCGGGTGCAGAAAAAGCGATCTCGCTTCGGAAAGGATAAGCAGAGAACGTACCATAGACATCTTCCAGCACAAGCGGTTCGTCAGCAGTCGAGATCGTCAGATCCACATACCGCCACGTACGCCACCAAAGGGTGGTAAAATCGCGCCCTTCGCCTCCGTCAGCAATCACTTTATCTTCATATCCTATGAATCTTTTCCCTTCCACCTCATTACGGTTTCCTTTTGCCGGAAGCGAATAAGATTTAGTCGTACCCTTCTCCTTACCTTCATAAAGAGCTTCGGCATAGGCAATCGCAATTTCGGCATTCTTGCCGCGACTGAACAAAAGGGAAAGATAACCCGTTGTCAGTTTTCCATTATCAAGCAGGAGATGCACCTTACTATTCGCAGGAACCGTCAGCGATGTTTTTGTTTTCAAGAATCCATCAGGCACCTTCACTCCTTCGGAGATACGCACAGCCTCAAAACGCTCGGACTGCAAATCCATCGGGGGAATCGGACAAGGCACAAGCAAGCGTCCGGGATAGTCGCGCGATCCCTTCACTCCTCCCTCGATCCCCGTGCGGGCAGGCAACCACTTGCTATCATCATAAGCAGACTGTTCCCACCCCCAAGGATACTTCGATGCAGAAAGAAGTTCACCAGGCCCTGCCACATAATAGCCCAAGACAGGCTTATGCCAAGGAGCATAGGCTTCGTTTTTCATGCACAACCAGGAAGCATCCGTATTGACCACAGCCTCAATCTCCGTATTCCCTTGCAGGAGAAATCCGGTCTGATTAAAACTGATTTGTGCAACCGGCTTCTGTTCGGCATAATTCCAAACCACGGCCGCCAGCACGTTTTTTCCCCTTTTCAGGTAAGGAGCCAGATCAACCGTTTCAAAATTCCAGTTATAGATATCCCCACGTGCCGGCCCAAGCGAGACGAAACGTCCATTCAGATAAAGCTTGTAACGGTTGTCAGCCGTCACATGAACAATAAAGCGGGATGGGACTTCACCCAGTTCGAACGTCTTGCGCATATGGTAGACGCCATACACATTGGCAGGTTCTCCTGGCATGGAAATCCAGCGTGCTTTCCAGCGTCCGGTAAGAAGTTCGGGATTGATGTCGGCTTGCCGGTAACCTTCCAAACGGATCTGGGCGCCAAGCGACAGACTACAAAGCATAAAAAGAAAAATCAGTACACGTGTTTTCATTCGATACATTGGTATTAGATATTAAACAAATAAGGATAGAGGCAAAAGCCGATCCCTCGGTTCAGAAACTGAATCTCCGTGGAATCGGCTATTAACTGATATTTTAGAAAATCAAATAAACAACTCCGGTTCGCGGCGAGCACTAAAGTTCTTATGCAGCATCGCTGTATAAGGAGTATCGAACGTGCGGGCACCTTCGGGACATTCCTTCACACACGCACAACACTTGATACAAGTCGCCGGATCACTGAACATACGGTCGTCGACAATCGAAATAGCCGATACAGGGCATACATCGATGCAATATTCGCATTGCGTACACAAGTCCTCATCCGTCACAGGAGCCTGCGGCGTGGAAGGACCTTTCACCTTGTAGGGGAAATTTCCTTTCATCTCCAACGGCTTCAGACAGGAAAGTTCGTCCACCTTTTCGAGTTTCTCCTTGATGGCACGTCCGAAACTGACAGCAGTTTCATGATCAGCCTCATCGGGACGCCCTGCGGCGATAGGCATATCCTTACGGCTGAAAGAGTGCTCTCCCACGAAAGCACCTGCCGAAACAGGGACAAAACCAGCATCTACTAACGTGTCGGACAATTCCTTCAACGCATCCTCGTAATCACGGTTACCGTAAACCACGACCGGAACGACCGGAGCTTGGTGGGCGTGGAAAGCACGGAGGCGCTCCATCGCCGTCTAGCGACGAGGTGGACGAGGGCCCCCCGCCCCCGTCCCGGCCACACGCCCGCCATAGACGGGGGCGGCCACGATGGTCAGTTCATCATCATGGATCTCAAGTTCTTCCGCCGGAGCATCATAAGTAATGTCCGACTCCAGCAGGACGTCGCCACTCAGTCCTTCCGCAATCGCATAAGCAGTCTTGGCCGAAGTATGCGTCGGAGAGAAATAAATGATATGTATATTCTTATATTCCATATTCCTTATTTTAAAACTGCTTCAATCTTTTTCATCAGTTCGGCAAATTCCTCGTCGCTATAGCCTTTGGTCGCATATACCACTTTACCGGTCTTGTCAACCAGATAGCTGCGCGGGATCAGATTTTTGGCAAATGCGCCATAGATAGCCCGGTTCTTATCTGGATAGAGGGGAAAGGTGAACCCTTTCTTTTCGTTATACTTCTGCAATTCAGCGTCCGTATGCTCACGTCCGATCACCAACAAGGCGAAATCCTTGTTATCCTTATACTTCGGCCAGAGCGTCTTTTGTACCTCTGCAAGCTCCTTCTGACAGGGAGGACACCAGGTTGCAAAAAAATTCACCAAGATCACTTTCCCCTTCAAAGAAGAAGAAGGCACCTGCGTACCATTGTCGTTCACAATCGTAAAAGCCGGCATCTGCTGTCCTTCTTTTACAAGATCGCCACTCTCATCCTGCGCCCTTACAACAAGGGCTAAGAGAGCAAAAAGGGCAAGGAATACACACTTTCTCATTTTATTACTTTTGCATGCTCTGCGCTACATCGTAGCCAGCTTTCAGAGCCTTAAGGTTCATTTCTACGATTTCTTCACCTTTGCGTCCGAAGATGCGGCGAACACCATCGGCAATCTTATCATATTCGATACCAATAAAGGGGGAGGCAGCTCCCAGCATCACGATATTGGCCGCACGAACGGACCCCACCTCTTTGGCGATAGCTTCTACATCCAGCACGACCTTGTGCGGCAGTTTCCCCAGTTCTTCGTTCACTTTTTCCACCTCCGGATAGTTGGGGATATTGATGAACGGCTGCGAATTGGTTACCAACCACCCGTCCTTCTTCAGATAAGGCAGGTAGCGGAGCGCTTCCATCGGTTCAAGCGAGATGATCAGGTCAGCCTGCCCCAGCGGGATCAGGTCAGACGCAATCGGCTGGTCGGACAGGCGGAGGTTCGACTGCACGTCACCTCCACGCTGGCTCATTCCGTGAACTTCGGCTTGCTTCATGTACAAACCTTCCTTTAATGCGGCTTCTCCGATAACGGCAGCGATGGAGAGGATACCCTGTCCTCCCACACCGGATAATATGATGTCTGCTTTCATTTCTTGCTTGCTTTTTTCTTTCTTGTTAATGTCTGGATACATTCACGACGGGGGATCAGAACAGATACGCCTTTATATTCGATCTCTTCCCGGATGATCGCTTTCATCTCATCGTAGTTCTTCTTCAAAGGAACCATGACGCGGATATGGGCCGGATCGACACCGATACCGGCACAGATCGATTCGAGACGGCCTGTTCCTGCAGAATCCTGTCCACCAGTCATAGCCGTTGTCTCGTTATCGGAAATAACGATCGTAATATTCGTGTTTTCATTGACGCAATCAAGCAAGCCGGTCATACCGGAGTGCGTGAATGTCGAATCGCCGATCACCGACACAGCAGGATAAACACCCGCATCGGAAGCACCTTTGGCCATCGTGATAGAAGCTCCCATGTCGATACAAGTGTCGATCGCCCGGAAAGGAGGCAAAGCTCCCAACGTATAACAACCGATATCACCGAACACTTTAGCTCCTTTGTAGCCGGCCAACACCTCGTTCAGTGCTTCGTACATATCGCGGTGTCCGCAACCCTGACATAATGCAGGCGGACGTTGTTCAACTACTTCCGGAGTGGCATAGTAGCTCTCGATCTGCTTGCCTAATGCCTTACCAACAGCATCGGGAGTCAGCTCGCCATCGCGTTGCAATGTTCCGTCGAGACGGCCATGCACCCGGATACCGATCCCGAGGAAACCTTTCAGTTGCTCCTCGACTACCGGATATCCCTCTTCGAGTACAAGGATTTCCTTGCATTCATTGACGATCTTTTCGATCATTTTGCGGGGCAACGGATACTGGCTAATCTTTAATACCGGATGTTCAAAACCGTCAGGATAGTTCTCCGAAAGATAATTGAACGCAATACCGGTCGTAATGATGCCAAGCTCCTTGTTCGGACCATCGAAATAGGCATTATAAGGTGAGGCTTCGGAAAAAGCGGTAAATGTATCCTGCGCCGCGATCAACGTCTTGAAGCGTTTGCGAGCAAGCGCCGGAAGAAGGATGAAACGCTGACGTCCGTCTTCAGGTGTATGCATTTCGTTTTCCACCTTCTGTTCACGTCTGATCACACCTGCACGGGAGTGAGCCATACGGGTAGTGATACGCACCAGAACGGGGTAACCCAACTTTTCGGATAATTCGAACCCATCATATATCATGTCGTATGCCTCCTGCTGGCTGGACGGCTCAAGCATCGGGATCATGGCAAAGTTGCCATACATACGGTTGTCCTGTTCATTCTGTGAAGAGTGCATCGAAGGGTCATCGGCTGTAATGATGATCATACCGCCATTGATACCGCTCATGGCAGCATTCATGAAACAGTCGGCGGCAACGTTCAGCCCCACATGCTTCATACAGCAAAGAGCCCGTTTACCTGCGTAGCTCATACCCAACGCTGCTTCCATTGCAGTTTTTTCATTCGTGCTCCAACGGCAGTGAATACCCCTTTCCTTTGCGACGGCCGAACTCTGTATGAATTCGGTTATCTCGGTCGAAGGGGTCCCCGGATAGGCATAAACACCGGACAGACCTGCATCGATAGCAGCTTGCGCCACGGCTTCATCCCCTAAAAATAGATGTTTTTCCATGTAACGTTTATTTTGTTTTACTTGATTTTTTCTGTTATCTTCCCACAAAGATAAGACTTTTACCCATACCCACAACAACCGGGCTATATTGGATTTTTAGTTTCATAGGCATGAAACTGTTGTTTCCCTATGATGGAACGGTCGTTTCCTTATAATGGAACTGCCGTTTCCCTATAATGGAACGATCGTGGCATACCAGGAAAATGTTTCCGTATTGCCTACCGGATCTTCCTTCGGTTCAATTCCGCCCGATAGCGGTTAGCATTACGATTATGCTCGGCAAGAGTGACTGCAAAATTATGCCGTCCGGAGAAATCTTCTTTTGCACACATATATAGATAGTTATGCTTCATGTGGTTCAACACGGCATCCAGTCCTCTGATAGTCGGGATACGGAGCGGTCCGGGAGGAAGTCCGACATGTTTATAGGTATTATAAGGAGAATCGATCTCCAGATGCTCAAACAGGATGCGCTGGAGAGAGAAATCGCCCACAGCAAACTTCACGGTCGGATCTGCCTGAAGGGGAATACCACGCTGCAAACGATTGAGATACAGACCTGCCACGATAGGATATTCGTCTGTGGCAGCCGTCTCTTCTTCCACAATAGAAGCGAGAATGGCAACTTCGACCGGTGTCATTCCGATTGCCTTCGCTTTTGCCAGACGAGTGTCACTCCAGAAATTTTTATATTCGCGCTGCATACGCTGCATCAGTTTCTCAGCGGAAATATTCCAGTACACCTCATAAGTATTGGGAATAAACAGTGCAAGGATCGTCTCGGGCGTAAAGCCCAGTGATGCGCAGTAGACAGAATCGGCAAGCAAAGGGAGCAAGTCATCCTCCCCGATCATCAACTGCCCGGCAAGCCTTTCGGCCAGATCCTGCTTGAAGCGTATATTATTAAAGGTGACCCGAGTGGCCTCCTGATGTCCCCGGCGCAGATTGTTGAGCAATGCCAGGTTATTCATACCTGGCTCCACAGCATAACGTCCGGTACGCATATTGGCGGGATATTTCAACATTCCGGCAAGCTGCTTGAAACTTCCGATGCGCCGGCAACCGGCAGAGTCGACCAACTGGAGGCAGAGATCACCAAAATCTTTCTTCTCGTCAATATAAACATATACGGTCTTGCGTGGCTCAAAATCAGGTGCAAGTATCAAACGGTATGCCCAGAATCCCAAACCTGCTAACAGGAGGATGATAAACGAGAGGATTCCAACAATGAGAGTACGCTTTCGCATCATAATTTCTGATTTAGCCGTTAAACAAAAAAAAGGCTACTGATAATCAGTAGCCTTTGCGGAAGCGGGGGGATTCGAACCCCCGGTACGGTAACCCGTACGTCAGTTTAGCAAACTGGTGGTTTCAGCCACTCACCCACACTTCCATGAGTTTCACGCCTCATTTCCTTTAATTGCGTTACAAAAAACCGCCTTTACAGGCGGCCTTATGGGTGAAAAATGGGACTCGAACCCACGACCCTCGGAACCACAATCCGATGCTCTAACCAACTGAGCTATTCTCACCATGTTTATCTTATCAAGTGTTTATCTCTTTAAGACGGTGCAAAGATAGAGGTTTTATTTTAAACTGCAAATAATTCGGGCATTTTTTTATTCAAAAATATACTCTTCGACCTCCTTATTGTTGCCTTTTAAAAACAAGCGCGTATTATTTACATACTTAATCAATGCTGAATCGACTGAAAAAGAGGAATTTTGATTCTTTCCCGACCAAGAGGCTGCCGGAACCACCCGAATATCTTCTTTTCCTTGTTCATTCTTATAACGGGAAGAATAAATCAACGAATATTGTGCAGAAGCAATGTATCGACGCAAACCCTTCCGGCCTAAAACGACTTTCACCATGACACCCCCATCGGTATGTTCTCGGCTCATGTTCGATATAAAATTACCCAATGAATAGACAACCAGACGGTCGGTAACTCCCTCCTTTCCCCTGCGAAACTCCATTGGCTGGACAACATGAGGGTGACTGCCTATGACCAGATCGACACCCTGCCGCATCAGCCAATCGGCCAGTTCGCGTTGTTCACGGGAAGGTATTCGTTCGTATTCCAATCCCCAATGCATATTAGCTATAATAAAATCCGGATTAAAGAGCTTGGCTTCGGCAATATCACCCTTCATTATCTCCTTATCGATATAATTGACGATTCGGGGTATATCGACTTTCAAACCGTTGGTACCATAGGTATAGTTGAGCATGATGATACGAAAATCTTTCTTACGGAGCAACATCGGATATGTGCGGTGACGGTGATCACAGTCAAGAAAGGTTCCGGTATGACGGATTCCGAGAGAGTCCAGTGCTTGGATGGTACGGACAAGTCCGCGAGTCCGCCTATCTAAACAATGATTATTGGCTAACAAGAAAAAGTCGAAGCCTGCTTTTTGCAAAGCCAAAGCGAAGTCTTCCGGAGCGCTGAAAGCCGGATAACCACTATACGGCTCCCCTCCTAACGGGACTTCGAAGTTCACAACAGCAATATCGGCAGCTTTCACCTCTCTCTCGATATTGGCAAAATAGCTACCCAAATCAAAAAAATCTCCCCTCCGGGTATTGTCAAGTTGTTTCTGGTGCATCATGGCATCACCGGCAAACAAAATTGTCAGTGAGTCCTGAGCGGATAAAGACAGAAAGCTCAAAAGACAAAACCCGGAGAGGAGGATTTTCATTTATAAATCTCTTTCTTTCCGGCTAAAAGCGTATTGCGCATCAAAGAAATAATCGTCATCGGACCTACACCACCCGGAACCGGCGTGATATAAGAACACTTAGGAGCGACCTCGTCAAACTTGACATCGCCAGTCAACTTAAAGCCGCTTTTGCGAGTTGCATCCGGCACACGTGTCGTACCCACATCCACGATTACAGCCCCTTCTTTTACCATATCGCCTTTCAGGAATTCGGGGACACCCAATGCCACAATAATAATGTCGGCACTCAAGCACATTTCCTTCAGGTTCTCGGAGCGACTGTGGCAAACAGTAACCGTACAATCGCCCGGATAGGCTTTCTGCATCATCAAAGTAGCCATCGGTTTGCCCACGATATTACTACGCCCCAGCACTACGCAATGTTTACCGCGAGTAGGAATCTCGTAACGCCTCAACAGCTCCAAGATGCCAGCCGGAGTTGCCGACACAAAACAGGGGAGACCGATAGACATACGACCCACATTGATCGGATGGAAACCATCTACATCCTTACGGTAGTCGATCGCTTCGATAATCTTCTGTTCTGAGATATGTTTCGGAAGCGGGAGCTGTACGATGAAACCATCCACGTCCGGATCGTTGTTCAGTTCGTCCACTTTATGAAGAAGCTCTTCTTCAGTAACATCAGCTTCATAACGGATCAGAGACGATTTGAAACTGATCTCATTACATGTCTTCACTTTACTTGCGACATACGTTTCACTTCCACCATCATGACCGACCAATATGGCAGCCAAATGAGGGATTTTACCACCGGCAGCCTTGATGCGGGCCACTTCTTCCGCCATCTCCTGCTTCATCTGAGCCGAAACGGCTTTTCCGTCCAATAGCTTGTACTGCTGTTCTTCCATACTCTATTATCTTTTCGGGTTTATCTTCTGAATGAAGGGAATTTCTTGCTTCCCGGTTTGGCAGCTGTCAACATACGCATCATCTTACGTGTTTCGTCGAATTGCTTGATCAGCTTGTTTACTTCCTGGATCGTCGTGCCGCTACCTTTGGCGATACGCTGGCGACGCGACCCGTTTAGGACAGCCGGATTCGTACGTTCTTCGGGCGTCATGGAGTAGATGATTGCTTCGATGCTCTTGAAAGCATTGTCGTCGATATCCACATCTTTCAATGCCTTACCTACACCCGGAATCATGGAGGCCAGTTCTTTCAGATTACCCATCTTCTTAATCTGCTGGATCTGAGAGATGAAGTCGTTGAAGTCGAACTGGTTCTTGGCTATCTTCTTCTGCAAGCGTTTGGCTTCTTCTTCGTCATACTGTTCTTGCGCACGTTCCACCAAAGAAACGATATCACCCATACCGAGGATACGGTCTGCCATACGTTCAGGATGGAAGATATCCAAAGCATCCATCTTTTCACCCGTTCCGACGAACTTGATCGGTTTGTCGACCACCGTTCGGATAGAAAGAGCGGCACCACCGCGAGTATCACCATCCAACTTAGTCAATACCACACCGTCAAAATCGAGGCGTTCGTTGAATTCTTTCGCCGTATTAACTGCATCCTGTCCGGTCATGGAATCAACCACAAACAAGGTTTCATCCGGTTGGATAGCACTCTTGATCGCAGCGATCTCTTTCATCATCTGCTCATCGATAGCCAAACGGCCGGCAGTATCGACAATCACGACATCATTACCTTTCGCACGTGCTTCGCGGATCGCGTTCATCGCGATCTCCACCGGATTCTTGTTTTCCAGTTCCATATAGACAGGCACTCCGACCTGTTCACCGACTACGCGCAGCTGCTCGATAGCGGCCGGACGATACACGTCACAAGCTGCCAACAACGGCTTTTTATTTTTCTTTGTCTTCAGCAAATTCGCCAACTTACCTGAAAAAGTCGTTTTACCGGAACCTTGCAAACCGGACATCAGGATGATTGCCGGACTCCCCTTCAGATCCAGATCGGTTGCCGTCCCTCCCATCAAGTCTGCCAACTCATCATGTACGATCTTGACCATTAACTGACTGGGCTTAACGGATGTAAGCACATTTTGTCCTAATGCTTTCGTCTTTACCGTATCGGTAAAACTCTTGGCTACTTTATAGTTTACGTCGGCGTCGAGTAATGCTTTACGCACATCTTTCAATGTTTCGGCCACATTGATTTCCGTGATCTTACCTTCACCTTTCAACAGTTTAAACGATCTGTCTAACCTTTCGCTTAAATTCTCAAACATAATTCGTATGTATATTTATTTTATTTTCTATTCTTTGAATGAGGGGCAAAGGTACAAAAAAGAGGCGAATATATAACACAAAGAGAAGAATCAACAGAGGAAATAGCAAAAAAAGAGGAGGTTGCCTCCCAACCCCCTCTTACAACCGAAAGATATTCTTTATTTACGCACATATGTAAAATTTCCCCAAACCAATCGAGTCGGAGCTATCGTTACTTCATATTCGCGGTTTTCTTGATAAATGAGATTATGGGTTCCCGTCCATATAATAGTCAAGAATGTATCCCCGTTTTGTTCCTTTTTTATCACATATTCAAAATTATAGGAATCAGGATCAGTTCCATCTGTATATATACCACTTATTACACCCTTGTTATTTGAATTAAATTCAACTCTCAAAGTACCCGGATGGCCATTTATAAGCTGATCTCCAACTTCCCATACACCTACAATAGAACTATTTCCTGGAGTCACATCATCGTCATCATCTCCACAAGAAGTAAACGTGAACGACATAGTCATTGCTATGATAACCAGCAGTAAATAAGTGAATTTTGTTTTCATACACTGTTTGTTTTTTAATTAATTATATGTTTATAATATTTAATTCCGTGCCGACAAAGGTAATTATCATCTATATTTCCAAAAATCTAACATTCCCTCAAACGCAATTATTATACCAATAACAATTACTATCCGGTCAAAAAAAGAGCCTATTCGGATACTCGTATTTTCTTTCCTACCCCTGCTGCCTGAAAAATATAAATTCCAGAGTGACTGACCGGAATCCGGATCGTCCCACCATCGGACACCCCTTTCGCCAGAATAATTCCTGACAAATTGTAGAGTGCATATCGGTGTCCTGCGGGAATTCCGTCTGCTTCAACCATCCCATTACCAGTTCTGATCCGAAGTTGAGAGGGATCGATCTTTTCGTTGGCAGAAGGATCTATTTTGCGCATCAAGATACAGTCGTTGTCAAGATAAAACTCGCAACCATCTGTGATACAATTCAGTTTCAGAAGGTCGGACTTCGTCAGCCTGTAGCCGTCCACTCCTTCGGCAATCAACACCGGATTACCTACTTCGGGCTCCATTCCTACGCCAGTCAGCACATCCAGCTTGTCTCGCAGAGGGTCTGTCAAGCAAATTTTTCCTATATATGTATCGATTCTTCCCAAAAAGATCCCGACATCGATCTTCGCGTTACCTGAAAGTTTGAAAGAGGTAAACGAACTGACCTGGCCATGAACTGCTCCGGCGAGCAGCGACAAAGAACCGATACTATGAAGATGTCCTTCCATAATACCCTCATACACAAGCGTACTGGTCTTGTCGACATGCACCGTCGCCAGATGATCCGATTTCGAGTGAATCATCGTATTCGGATGAATGTTCAAAATCGATCCATTCAGCACCTCCAAAAGCGGTCGTTTGTCTATCCATTGCCCCTTTAACGTAATATTATCCAACACCAGACCGCCATTATTGACCGAGAAGATCCCGCCACTGTTCAGCGAGTTGAGCGTTCCGCCGCCTCCCAACGTAATATACTTGTCTTTGACTGTCACAGGATTCGTCACTGAAATCTCGGTCTCCACGGTGACATCCGACGGTTCCTCTTCCGTCCCGGCAGGCAACTCGTCGATAACTCCTGTCAAATCCTCTTCCGTTTCGATCACAGGATCTTCCTGCCCTGGTTTCACAAAAACGATCTTCCCGTTTTTCACACCGAAAGCAAATTCTTTCCTGACATCAGAAAAATGCGTAGCATCGGAGCGGGTCGGCGTATATCCGTCTACTCCGACGGCCACAACGTCCCCTACCATGCCACTACCGAGAGAAAGATACCAGATATGCCCCTTCGTCAGAGGAGCAAATATCTCCAACGGTTTCATGGAACCATAATATTCCCTGATCGAAGCGTCTCCACCGATCTTGGTCGTCCCGTCGTTCATGACCCATTTGGCGCTTCCTCCATTCATGACGAGCGTGCCTCCTTCTTCTACTTTGATTTCTCCTTCTGTCAGCCCTTTCTCACCGTCGATCCAAGTGCCGTTCATGATGAAAGTACCGCCTCCCGACACCTCCACGCAACTAGCCACGGCATCATCGACCCTCGCCTCCGTAATGGCTCCTCCGTTCATCTCCAAGGTGCCTCCCCATTTGACGTAGACTATCGGTGCCCCTTTCGAGAACTCGCCGCCCTTCAAGTTGACCTCGTCCAAGATCAGTTTGAAGCCATTCCCGATTCCGAACAGCATCTCCACTCTGTACGCGTAGTAGTCGTCCGTCCGGATAAGTGTCCCGTTTTTCAACGTGACCGTCTTTTTGCCGGACAAGTCGACATAATCCCACACATAGGTTTTCCCCTCCAAGTCGATCACATCTCCATCTTCCGCTTCTTTAATCTGTTGCATAGCTGACTTCCTGCTTTCCTGCGCAACGGCTTCCTGTGACAGAAAGAAGGCCATCAGGAAAAATAAAAAAGAAAACAGGCAGCCCGGCTGTAGTGGGCGTTGGAAAAATTGTAGCGTCTTATGTTCCATAATATTTTTAGTTTTTAACGCTAAAATAGACATTCGCGGAGCATCGAAGATTGGAAAAAGGAAGAAAAAGTCCTATCCGGTAATTTACGACTGCTATCCGGTAAAAAAAAGCACTTATCCATAACAAATTCATCTATTTCTATCACGACACATAACATTACATTTAGACACCCAAAACAGCTATCACCTTCCTTATAGATATGTTAAAATATATTACCCGCAAGGGTAATCTTCTAAATATGCCCTACTAATCCGATTTTCATGGATAGGTAGTGACATTTTGATACTACCGTCAATCGCCATATATCAGAAAAAACAAGGGTATAATAAATAATTTATCTTTTTATCGGAACAATCTATTTTTATATCATTATATCTGTTACATTTGCCCAAACAAATAGGTTTATTTCAATACAAGCTCATCAAAAAACATCTCTTATATGAAAAAAGAATACCCTCTTTACACCATTGCTATCTTTTTATTTTCCGCAATCCTGTCCTGCAACAAGCAGGTTCCGGTAACACAGGAGATCAACTTTGCGCCTAAAGGAGATACGGTTTATGAACAAGCTCAAAAAGCGATCTATTCAGATGCCCTTTTCGCACGCCAGATATTGGAGGAAGCGATGCAGACACGCCCGGTGCAGGACAGCGTCGACTGGTATATCCTTTATAATTTATATGTCAAAACTTTTCTGACGACTTCCGAGTTCGACACGATCTTGCCACTGTGCAGGAAAGTCGAACAGTTTTGTGCACGCCAAAAGATATTGACACCCTATCATTATTACCTGCTGGCAGATGCAAGTAACAACATAGGGAACCGGTATGCAATCACCAGCATGAACGATTCCGCCCTTAAATATTTCAAACAAATGCTCTCGTACGGCCGGCAGACACACAACAGCGAGGTGCTGCTGACAGGCTACACGAACCTGGCCGACGTCTATGTCCGTAGCGGCCGCTATGACCAAGGGGCATGGTACTACCGGCAGATACTCTACATTGCCGACTCGATCGATCTGCCCGAACCAGAGCTGATCAATATCTACACCGGACTGGGACAAACCTATTCGGAACTGCGGGATTTCGATCTTTCGCACTACTACTTCAACTTGGCTTACAAGCTCTTCGACCAGATGGACATCAACCGGAAATTCGTCTATTGCACGAACCACGGAAACGTCTACTTTTTTGAAAAAAAATATCCCGAAGCGCTCGACCTATTCAAAAAAGGATACGAACTGGTCAAACCTTCACCCGAATATGTTTATGCCCAAAATGTCTGCATGCTGAATATCGGAGCCATCTATCTACTGATGGGACAGCTCGACTCAGCCCAATACTACTTGGATCAAAGTTATTCCTATTTTGAAAAGATCGGTAATTCATCAGCACTGTACCACGCCCAAACGCAGATATTCGAACTCGCGCTCCGAAAAGGGAATATCGCCGATGCGACAAAACAGCTCCACAGCATGACCGATAATTTGCAAGCAGAACCGACTTTAGTCGATATCCGAAAAAAATTCCTACAACATTATTATGAAGAGACAGGTGATTACCGCAAGGCCTACCAATATCTCAAAGAAAACATGCGGATGGACGACTCCATCCGTAACGACCGCATCCGGATGCGAGTGGCAGAAACGGACCTTCGTTATAAACAGGATACGACACTGATGAAACAAAGGCTGTTCATACAAAAACAGCAGAGCGACATGCGATCGCTGGAACTAAGTGTCTATATCTGGATTCTCGTTTGTGTGATACTGCTGACCATTGCAGCTTTCATCTATTTCTACCAGAAAAAACAACGAGCCTTTCTGCTGGCGGAAACACGCAACAAGATCATCAGCCTCCGGATGGAAAATATCCGCAACCGCGTATCACCCCATTTTATCTTTAACACGCTCAACCGGGTCATCAGCCATTACAGCCAAAGCGACAGCAGCTACAAAGAGCTGTATAACCTGATCAAAATCATGCGCCTCAACCTGCGCCTGACAGAAAAACTATGTATCACGCTTGCCGAGGAGATAGATTTCGTCCGTACCTATCTCGACCTCGAACAAGAACGCTTCGGCTCCTCCCTTCAAACCGAGATACGGATAGACCCGCAAATCAATGCCGACCAGTTCGAACTCCCCTCCATGATGATCCAGATTCCGGTCGAGAATGCTATCAAACACGGACTTCGGGATAAAGAGGGCGAAAAACGACTATCCATCACTGTCTTCCGTCAAGACGGGAATATTATTATTAGCATAGAAGACAACGGTACCGGGTTCCGGCTGCAAACTGGCTGTCCAGCCATGCAAAGTACAGGAACGGGCCTGAAAGTATTGAACCAAACTATCGAGCTACTGAATGCTGGAAACAGTGTTCCTATCACGATCCTTATCAAAAAAAGTAGCCAGGGAACGAATGAAAACCCGGGCTGCCTCGTACAATTCACCTTGCCAGAGGGTTATTCGTACACTTTGCCGGAAGGAAAGTAATCCGCTTAGCTCCTTTTTGTAACCGAATAACCGTCCAAAAAGGGAGAATATCCATGATTTTGCCTAAAAAGGACCGGAACACTTTGGTGACAACTATTAAATTTGTAAAAAAAGAGAGTGCACATGAAGAATAACTACAAGATAGTAATCATCGACGACGACGAACTGGCTGTGGACAATTTAGCTTTCGAATTAAAGTCCTATCAGCAATTTAATGTGGAAGGGATAGCCAAAAACGGGGCAATGGGGAAAAAATTGATTTTCAAAACGATGCCGGATCTGGTATTTCTCGATGTCGAGCTTCCCGATATGCAGGGACCCGAATTACTGAACTTGGTCCGCAACGAGATCACGTGGAACATGCAAGTCGTCTTTTATACGGCTTACAATAAATATATGCTCGATGCGATCCGCGAATCGGCCTTCGATTACTTGTTGAAACCAATTGACAAAAGCGAATTGTCCAATATGATGAAACGTTTCATCGAAAAGGTGGAGGAACAGCAATTGCAGACAGTTCCCTTTCATATCCTGTTAAGGAGCCTTTCACCGTTGGAACAGACGATCATCATCCCGTCGCCGACAAACGATCTGCAGTTCCTCAGGCCCGAAAACGTAGGCTTTTTCAAATACAATTCAGACAGGAAGCAATGGGAAGCGTACCTGAACAATGCGTCAGCCCCCATCGCCATCCGTAAAAATATAGCGGCGGATCAGATACTGGCAAGTTCTCCCTCGTTCATTCAGATTCATCAATCCTATATCATCAACATCAATTATCTGATCATGATCAAGGATAAGAAATGCGTGTTCTATCCGCCGTTCGACAATGTCCGCGACCTGCAGATTTCCAAACTGTATCTGAAAAAACTGCAGGAAAAGTTCTTGATGTTGTAAAAATGTCAATCTTCTTCGGGGGTGAACAAAATGGCTCGCTGGTACAAAGATTTCGCTTTTTTCTTTTTACCGAAAAGAGGTTGGAAGGTCATGTATTTCGAACCTTTGCCCAACTGGATGACCGTTATGGAAATCAGCTTGCGTCCTTTTTTCACGAAGATCGTGCCATCACGATCTTCTTTCATTTTATTAGACAGACATTTTAAGGTCAAAGAGGCGTTGCCTTCACGGGTTGCCGTGCACCAATTCGGATAGGAGTAGATTTCCCACGGCGTCTCATTTTGACTGACCGTATATTCGACGGGCAAATCTACCGTTCCTCCCTTCGGAATAAAAACAAGTGTATCGTTCTCATCCGGAGTGAATATCCTGAAATTATCCATTTCCTGCATCAAACGGATTTCGGCATGACGCGAACCGGCACCGATACGGATCGTCCCTGTACGCCTTGCCGACCCTTCGTTGATGGAAGGTTCAACATACAGGTGCAGGCTATCTTTACGCCAGGAGCACCAAGGAGCATCATTGCTTTCAACCGCCCAATCGCAATTCGAAGTTATTTTGATCACTTTCTCCGTATCGTCAGCCTGGAAAAAAAGATCGGATTCACTCAACGTCAATTTCTCTTCCGCCCCTTCCTGCACGATCTTGACAAGTTGTTTCCTGCCGGACCATTTCAATGTGATAGTTTGCGAGCGGCGTACTGTCGTCCGATTCGGATTGACGACGATTTTCAATCCATCTTTCTCCTTTGTGGCCGTGCACCAGTCATGGACATCGGAGAAACTCCAACTTCGTTTCGTTTTTACCGGGATGATTTGCTCGCCTCCTGCCTCCGGAAACTCATAGCTTTCTTCTGCAGTTACCTTGGCGGTCTGTTGCGTGAAATAGTTCAGTATCTGCTTACAAGCAGTGATCTGCTCATCACAATTCAGCACGCCTTGCTGGTCGCGGTTTACCTTGTAGCATCTCTTGGCCGACTCGAACTTACGGACCGCTTCTTTGACAGACGCCTCCGTCCGCTTTTTCAACAAGGCCAAACCGCCCTCATACGTCCCGTTGCAATCCTGTGAAAAGGCAGACGCTACAAAAAGAAACAGGGACAGAAGGCTACAAAAAACTTTCATATAAAACTTGTTTATCGTTGTCTTCATCTTCTTCAATTATTAATGTGAACGGCGATAGAATCCTGAATGGCCTCCCTGCGAGCACGAAAATCTTTCAACACGGCAGATTCCGGTTTAACGCCGGATGCCCGTTTATAAAAAATTTCCGCCATATCGTAATCTTGGGTTTGTTCCGCTTCTGCCGCCATAGATACGAATAAGTTATAAATCTCTTCAATCTTTTTCTGCACACTGTCTTTCCGAGCTGAAACGCCTGCCACATCGGGAAATGCGGTCCGATATTCATCCTCCAGCCTTAAAGCAGCATCATAACGCCCAACAGCCCCCAGATAGAACTGCTCATAATCTCCTCCCTGACTTTTATTGCCAAGGTTGGTCAGACTATCGCCGGTATGAATATACTGAAGATATTCGTTGTAGCGGGCCTCAATTTCCATTGCTTTCGCCTTGGCCTCCTCCTTTTCTTGCCTCTGCTCCATACTACGAAAAATGAAAAAAACGATTCCTAAAAGAAAAACAAGTGGAAGTCCCCACTTCAATACTTTGGGAAGCATAGGAGAAGCATTGTCTGCTATATTATCTATTTCAGGGTCAGGTGTTTCTACTTCTTGTATCTCCAAACTTTCATCCTTGCTATCTTCTTGTACCACAACCGGGACATCCGAAAGTTCCGGTTCTTGCGGCTGCACTTCAGGCAAAGGTTCCGTTTTTTTCTCTACCTGCTTACCAGGTAAAACCGGGATTTCACCATTCAGGTATTGTTCGCAATAGATCCGTATTTCCATCGCGGAAGGACGTTCCCAGGTATCTTTCTGTAAGCACAGATCGATTATTGCCTTCAATTCATCCGACCACTCTCCCTCCAAGACTGGGATTTCAGCACCATGCTGCAACAACAGTCCGCCATGTTCTCCGAAAGGGACCATCCCCGTCAATAACTCGTAAAGTGTCGCTCCCAGGGAGAAAATATCGCTCGCTTTGATCGGTAAAGGATATTTGCTAAAGCGTTCCGGCCCCATATAGGCTAATGTGCCCACGGAACCCTCCGTCTTCATGATGCTTTTCCGCAATGTATTCCGCGCCTTTATGCTGATACCGAAATCTGTCAACAGATAACGTCCCGACACATCCATCAGGATATTGTCTGGTTTAATGTCCTGATGGATAACCGGAGGCTCCTGTCCGTGCAAATACTCCAACCCGCTCGCAATATCTCGCAAAAAAAGCCATGCCTCCTTTTCTCCCATTTGTCCGATCAGACTGGCTGCCGAACCCTGCCGACAATAAGGCAAAACCAAATAAGGCATCCGCTCGAAGGTGTCGTAATAAGTAGGCTTAAGCAAATTGCCATGATTCAAATTGAATACAAGGGAAAACTCGGTCGAGAATAGTTGCACGCCATGCTCATCCATACCGCCTCCCGGAGCATAGACTTTTAATGCGACTTTCAGGGAAGTCAAAGTATCATCAGCCAACCACACTTCAGAAAAGCCACCACGCCCCAAAAGTCGTTCCAGCCTGTAACGGTTAGCAAATAGTATATTTTCTTCTAACTGCATAGTTTATTTTACTGTTTGTTCATACCATTGGATAATCTTGTTTTGCCATGCTGTGGAAAACGACCAAGCCAGACACGCCAGAAGAAGAACAAAAACAAAAGCGACCATCCAAAGAACATATTTCCGAAGTGGCTTTTTCCGTTCTTTTTCAGTGAATGTCGAGACGGTTTGCTGCATATCCTGTACCGACGGCTTATTTTCTTCCGGAACAATCTGGCAAAGAACGACTGTGACGTTATCGTGGCCACCCAAATCCAATGCACCTTGAATCAATGCCTTCGTACAAGTATCGATTTCGTTCGAAGTCTCTTGCATAACAGCTTCGATTTCCTCATCCCGTAACATAGAATTAAGCCCGTCCGTACAAAGCAAAATCACCTCTCCCTCCTGCAAAGGCAAACGGACAAAATCCGGATTTGCCGCTTTCTGGGGATTGCCGAGGCTACGAGTGATAATATTGCTGTCGGGATGGTCAAAAGCATACTCCGGAAGAAGACGGCCACTATCAACCAGTTCCTGTACATAAGAATGGTCTTTTGTCACTTGCGCAAGCCCAGATACAGGATTGAACAGATACCCTCGGCTATCGCCACACCAAATAATATTGGCATAACCGTCAAATAACCAAGCAGCAACGAGAGTAGTCCCCATCGACTTGACACTCTTTTCCTCTCTGCTCTTTCTTTTTATAGCGTTATCGGCAGCTACCACCGCTTCATACATATATTTGCGGATCGTAGAAGCGTCTTTCACAATCTCGTCCGTTATCTTATCCGCCGAAAAAAACTCTTTCATCGTATCGACGGCTATTCGGGATGCTATTTCACCGGCCTCCAAACCTCCCATGCCGTCCGCGACAACAAGCATCGCCCCTTTATTACCTAAGGTAAAAACGGTATGGCAATCGCGGGGAAGCAACCACTCCCCCGCGTTAAGATCCGCACTCACGACAAAATTATCCTCGTTATTCGTACGGACACACCCAACGTTCGTTTGTGCTCCGAGCTTAAACTTAAAAGGATTATTATTCGTTTCTCCCATATATTGTTCTAATTTTCACTATCGGACAGCTGCTATCGGTACGACCACTCCCCGCAGTCCTTCAGCCATAGAAGAAATCAACCCGACTACTTCATATTCCCCGGTCTCCGAAACAGCGAAAACAGGTGCACCCGAACCGCCTATCTCAAAACTTGTATTCGTCGTCATGATATCGCCACGATCCAACCCGCTGTGAGCCGTCACACCACTGCCGTAAACCGGGCCGGAAGCCGAATTGATACCTACTTCTGCCGGAAATCCTAAAATGGTCAAAGGAATGCCTCGGCCCAATGAAGTCGATTTAGAAGTATCGAATTTCAAACCACCTTTTTTGGCTGTCTGGAAATAAGCCCAGTCCTTCCCTCCGTTAGACGGGGCAATACGCAAACGGGCTCCTTTGACGAGACCTCCTAACGGACCCCGAAGAACCGTATAGGTATCGGCACTTCGGTCGCAGGTGAACTGATCACTCGTGAAAGCCAACGCATCTCCGGTAGAAGAATAAGCAGTAAAATAGGCCACCACCCTTTCCAGATTACAGACTGCCTTATTCAACGGGCGCATATCTTCGTCCATCAGATTACCGTTTACCTGGAAATACCATCTTTCAATGATTCGGCGGGATGTGACAAAGCGTCCGTCACTCAACAAGAAACCGGTTCCCGCCCAACGATTGATGATATTGATCACTTCTGTCTTGCCTTTTTTATTTGTACGCTCCACTTTATCCAACTGTATATAATAGATGTAAGGAAAACAACTCTCATACGAAGTCATGCCTGTCGCCACCGGAACGGCAGAAGCTGCGGTCTGCTCGCCAGCAGAAACCGTTTGTTTGGCAGATTCACTTTCCGTTTTTTCCTCACGGGCTGATTTCAAATCGCTTTTCAGGTCCACCAATTCGCTACGAAGCTGGTTTATGCCCTGCGAAGTGCTGGCTTGACTAGCTTGGCTAGCCTG
>OAVX01000496.1_pt1 | contig 21828 bp, 16 predicted proteins | sample 1476471 | NCBI WGS metagenome assembly OAVX01 (sample SAMEA2580114, study PRJEB22360) | human gut metagenome | biome: human gut; feature: human-associated habitat; material: faeces | place: Denmark | collected 2008/2010
CATCGGCCATCTGGCAGGCCAGCGTGCGCTGCCAGATCAGGGTGTACAGCTTAAGCTGGTCGGCCGGCACTTTGGTGGCGATTTCGGCCGGGTCGCGGAAGTGCGCGCCCGCCGGTCGGATACATTCGTGGGCTTCCTGCGCGCCCGCCGTCTTCGTGGCGTACTGCTTGGGCGCATCGGACAAGTACTTCTCGCCGAAGTGCCGCGACACCGCTTCACGGGCGGCCGCGATCGCCTCCTGCGACAGCGTCACCGAATCGGTACGCATGTACGTGATGAAACCGTTTTCGTACAGGCCCTGCGCGGCACGCATGGTCTGACGCGAGCTCATGCCGAGGCGATTGCCGGCCGTCTGCTGCAGCGTGGACGTGGTGAACGGCGGCACCGGACGGCGACGGTACGGCTTGGTCTCCATCGATGCGACGGTGAACGTCGCATATTCCAGCGATCGCGCGATCGCATTCGCGTGCGTTTCGTCCAGCTGCACGACGTTGTCTTTGACGCCGGCGGCGGTCAGCCGGCCATCATCGCCGAAATCCTTGGAACCGGCCAAACGACGGCCGCCAAGCGACACCATGCGAGAATCGAATGCGACATTGTTGCCGTCGGCGTCGGGCGCTTCCAGCGTGGCGGTGACATCCCAATAAGGGGCACGCACGAACGCCATGCGCTCACGCTCACGTTCCACGATCAGACGGGTGGCCACGGACTGCACGCGGCCCGCGGACAGGCCCGGACCGACCTTGCGCCACAGCACCGGGGACAGCTCATAGCCGTACAGACGGTCCAGAATACGACGGGTTTCCTGGGCGTCCACCATGGCGGCGTCCACATCACGCGTGTTGTTCAGCGACGCCTTGATCGCTTCCGGCGTGATCTCGTGGAACACCATGCGCTTGACGGGCACCTTCGGCTTCAGCGTCTGCACAAGATGCCATGCGATCGCCTCACCTTCGCGATCCTCATCAGTGGCGAGGTAGAGGGTGTCTGCCTTCTTCAGCGCGCTTTTCAGGTCGGCAACGGTTTTCTTCTTGTTGCCGTCCACGATGTAATACGGCTTGAATCCGTCTTCGATATCCACGCCGAACTTGCCGTATTTGGCTTTCTCGGCCGCCGGCACCTGGCTGGGCTGAGCAAGGTCGCGGATATGGCCGACCGATGCCATGACCGTGTATCCGGAGCCCAAGTATCCGCCAATCTTCTTCGCCTTGGTAGGAGACTCCACAATAACGAGCTTGCTGCCGGTAGCCATAGCCACTCCTTATTACTAGTGTTTGCAACGCAATAATACTCACTGAATACGGAGAAATGGCAAACCGCCCGTGTGGCGCATGGACGGCAGCATGCCCGGAACCGGCTGTTTTCAGCGCTTCGGCGGCGCGGGCGGCGCTCCCACCAAACCCAGTTTCGTCAACGGCGAGGCGGTCAGCTGACGCATGGCGAGCGTTATGCCAAGCACCAGCGCGGAATCGGCGGCCGTCAGCAGCGCCGTGGAGGCGCACGCGCCGGCATTCGTCCATTCGGCGCTCATGGCGAGTCCCGGCTGAATCTGCCAGATGATATACGCGCCGTACAGGATGCCCAATACGCCAATCGTCAGCATCACACTGCCGACGATCTGCACGCTTGCCGACGAGACGCGCGTGCCCGGCTCATCCATGCTGCTGGCGAACGTGGTGGCAAGCGCCAGCAACGCCAGTCCGCCGACGATCAGCAGCGCCATAATCACGTCGGTCGGACGATGCCATTGCGCCGCGATCACCGACAATCCGACCAGCACCGTATACGCCCAACCAATCACCGCCACCAGCGCACGCAGCACGCGCGGCACGGCGCACAGCAGCATCACGCTTGCCGCAGCGGCAAGGATGACATGCCCGGAAGGCGCGGAATTATTAGGATTCGATTCCAAATTAATAAGATACGGGCGTGGCAGCAGCGGCTTCAACAAGTTCGGCGGCGGGGAAACACAGGCCTCCGAATACAGCGAGCTGCGCGATCGACAGCCACCGTTTGCGCACGATCAGCACGGCAAACGCGATTGCCCCCATGATGACGCTGGTGGTGATGACCACTGCGGAAATGGCGAAGACGTGCACGACCGGCGCCAGCCAACCCGGCAACGCGGCATCGAATTTCGACCAGACGATATCCTCATAGCTTTGGCCGTCCATGGTACGCACGCCAAGCCACCAGACGCCGGCGGAAGCGGCAAGCATCAGCAGACCGAACACCACGCACAGCACGATGCTGGACACGCGCGGATGGCGGGTCAGCGGATCCGCCTGAGCCAAGCCTTTGTTGACATCCTGCGGAGAAAGCACCGCCTCGACTCCGCGCATATCAGGGAACGACAACGATTCCAACGGTTCCGCAGGCGTTGCTGCCGTGGGCTGCTGAAGCATGTTCACAGGCTGCTGTGGATCTCGGACAAGTGGCTTGAATTCGTTGGTCATAGTCACCGAGAATACGGCATCGCCCCTACTGTGGGGAACGAATCGGAGAAGATATAGAAAAACCTCCACGCACCCGGAAGAGGCCACTTACCCTTGCTGCATTCCTGCCCTGGGGGAGTTGGGTGACATACCGCCACGCGGAGGCTCTTGCCATATTACACCATGCCCGGACCTCGCCGCACCGACTAGACGCACGGGTACACTTGAGAAGGAATCGCACGCCATCCCTGTGCGTTTGCGTGGCTGCGATAAGCATCGATAACGTTTGGAAGGTTGTTTTCTTATGACTGATGCGGTGGAGTATCCCGATCTGGTGGTCGTGGGCGCGGGCCTGTTCGGCCTGACCGTGGCCCAGCAGGCTGTGGAGCATCTGGGCGCGAGGGTCGAGATCATAGACGTGCGCGACCATATCGGCGGCAACGCGTACAGCTACATGGACGAGGAGACCGGCGCGGAGATCCACAAGTACGGCGCGCACCTGTTCCACACGTCCAACAAGAGGGTCTGGGACTACGTGAACCGTTTCACAAGCTTCACGGACTACGTGCACCGCGTGTACGCCACGCACGACGGCGAGGTGTATCCCCTGCCGATCAACCTGGGCACCATCAACCAGTTCTTCCACGCGCACTACACGCCGGCCGAGGCGAAGGCCCTGGTCGAGAGCCAGGCCGGCGAATTGGCGGGCACGGACCCGAAGAACCTCAACGACAAGGGCATTTCGCTGATCGGCCGCCCGCTGTACGAGGCGTTCATCAAGAACTACACGGGCAAGCAGTGGCAGACCGATCCGAAGGACCTGCCCGCGGGCATCATCAACCGCCTGCCGGTGCGCTTCAACTACGACAACCGGTATTTCAGGGACACGTGGGAGGGCCTGCCCACGGACGGCTACACGGCCTGGATGGAGCGCATGATTGACGATCCGCGCATCCACGTGACCCTCAGGACCGACTTCTTCGACGCCTCGCAGCCGTACAACAGGAAGGCGCTGGCCGCGGCGGGCGTGCCGGTGGTGTACACGGGTCCGGTGGACCGCTACTTCGACTATTCGCTCGGCGAGCTGAAGTGGCGCACGGTGGACTTCAGGGAGGTGCGTTACGACGAGGGCGACCATTTCGGATGCCCGGTGATGAACTTCTCCGACCCGGACGTGCCGTACACGCGCGCGATCGAGTTCAAGAACTTCAACCCGGAGCGCAGGGCTTCGCAGAACCCGGACAGGACCGTGGTGTGGGAGGAGTACAGCCGTTTCGCCGAGCGTGGCGACGAGCCGTACTATCCGATCAACACGGAGGCCGACAAGGCGTTGTACGCGAGGTACGAGGAGCTCGCGAAGGCCGAGCCGAGGACCGTGTTCGGCGGCCGTTTGGGCACGTACAAGTATTACGACATGCACAACGTGATCGACACCGCGTTGACCGCGTACGAGCAGCAGGTCGAACCACTCCTCAAAAAGTGACGCGATATACATTGCGCAATATATGATTCCCGTTCACGCTGCGACGGCGCACGACCATTGGCCGCCACCGCCGCAGCGTTTCCGGGACAACAAAAATCCCTATGGCATTACCCCAGGCCATAGGGATTTTCATTATATGCTGATTCTGCCTACGAATCAGGCGAGTGGGTCGAGACCTACGAGATGGTTGCCATTGCCATCGCGGGTCTGCCGTCAGCAACGCACGCTATGCGCGCCACACATCCTTGCCGGCGGCCTTCGCGGCCGCCACATCGGCGTCAAGCTGCTCTTCGGTGCCTTCGACCTCACCCTTGATGAATTCCTCCACCAAGCGGCGGGCCTCGCCATCCTCGTGCTGCACGGCCGGAGACTTCATGAAGTAGGAGCTCGGAGCCAGCACCGGACCGGCCAGATGACGATCGAGCGCGATCTTCGCCGCACGCACGGCGTCGATCACAATACCGGCGGAATTCGGGGAATCCCACACCTCGAGCTTGTATTCGAGGTTCAGCGGCACATCGCCAAACGTGGTGCCTTCCAAACGCACGAACGCGAACTTGCGGTCATCAAGCCAAGCCACGTAATCGGAAGGTCCGATATGCACGTTGTGCGGATCCATGTCGTGCGGCACCACGGAAGTGACGGCGCGGGTCTTGGAAATCTTCTTGGACTCCAGACGGGAACGCTGCAGCATGTTCATGAAGTCCATGTTGCCGCCCACATTGAGCTGGTAGGTGCGGTCCAAGCGCACGCCACGGTCTTCGAACAGACGGGCGAGCACACGGTGGGTGATCGTGGCGCCGACCTGGGACTTGATGTCGTCGCCGACGATCGGCACACCAGCGTCACGGAACTTCTGCGCCCACTCCGGATCGGAGGCGATGAACACCGGCAGGCAGTTCACAAACGCGCAGCCAGCGTCCATAGCGGCCTGAGCGTAAGCCTTGTCCGCCTTTTCGGAACCGACCGGCAGATAGGAGACCAGCACATCCACCTTCTTGTCACGCAGCACCTGGGCCACGTCCACCGGCTCGGCGTCCGACTCCGTAATCATCTGACGGTAGTACTCGCCCAAACCGTCGTTGGTCGGGCCGCGCAGCACCTCCACGCCCAGATTCGGCACGTCCGCGAACTTGATGGTGTTGTTCTGGGAGGCTCCGATCGCCTCGGACAGGTCCTTGCCCACCTTCAGCGCATCGACGTCGAACGCGGTGACGAATTCGATGTCACGCACGCGGTAGCCACCGAAATTGTTGTGCATCAGGCCGGGAATCTTATCCTCGTCCTTGGTGTCCTTGTAATACTCAACGCCCTGCACCAGCGACGAGGCGCAATTGCCCACGCCGGCGATAGCCACTCGAATGCTCATCTGAAAACGACTCCTCTGTTATGCGTTTCGCAGGTATACCAATCCCCAAGCATACCCACAAACCGCATTGCAAACTGAAAAATCACTGAAAAACGGCCATATTACGGCAGTCGTCAACAGATTATCGATTTGTAAAAAAGCTGCGCAAAAACATGTTTTTCCAGTCGGACAGCACTATCTACACCCTTGTTTTTCAGGTCGTTCGGCTACGGTGGAAACCATGGTTTCACGAACACGAAGTGTCAGCTCACGCTCAAAAAGCGCCCGCAGCGGCAGCGCAACGTCCACGACGCCACGGGTGGGCACCACCTACGGGGTCCATGGAGAAGTGCTGAGCAAGCCGCCCCAGAGGCCGAAGCACACTTCGCATCGCGCACCCAAAAAGACCAGAAAACACAAGCATCTCGTGCTCAAATGGGTGCTCGGCATCTTCGCGGCGCTCATCGCGGCAGGTATCGGCCTGTTCGCCTACATGTACATCACCACGGAAATCCCGCAGCCGGAAAAGTTCGCGCTGGCTGAAAAGACGACCGTGTATTACAACGACGGCACCACGCCGATCGGCAGCTATGCGGAGCAGAATCGCGAAATCATCAGCTGCGCAGACCTGCCCGACTACGTCGGCAACGCGATTGTGGCTTCGGAAGACCGCTCCTTCTATACCAATAAGGGCATCGATCCGATCGGCATCGCACGCGCGTTCTACAACAACCTGACCACCGGTAGCAGGCAGGGCGGTTCCACTATCACCCAGCAGTATGCGGAACGCTATTATCTGGGCGAAACCACCTCGTACGTGGGCAAACTGCGTGAGGCGTTCCTGGCGGTCAAAATCGCCCAAGCACAGGACAAGAGCCAGGTGTTGTGCAACTACATGAACACCATCTATCTCGGCCGTGGCGCATACGGCATCCAGGCAGCGGCCAAAGCGTACTTCGGCAAGGACGCGAAGGATCTGACGCTCTCCGAAGCGGCCATGCTTGCCGGCATCATTCCCGCGCCGAGCGTATGGACCCCCGATGTGAATCCCAAGCAAGCTGAAAAACGTTACAAGCGCGTGCTGAACATCATGGACGAAGACGGCTACATCACGCCGGACGAGAAGAAAGCCGCGAAATTCCCGCAAACCATCGAAATCCAACAGAACAACCAGATGTCCGGACCGAACGGATACCTGTTGACGATGGTGCAGAACGAACTCGTCAACACCAAGGCGTTCAGCAAGCAGGACCTGGAAACCGGCGGCTACAAAATCGTCACCACCATTGACAAATCGAAGCAGGACCTGATGTTCTCCACCATCAGTCCCTCCCAAAACGGCATGCAAGGCATCGTGCCCGACGGCATGCAGTTCGGCGCGCTGTCGGTGAACCCCAAGGACGGTTCCATCATCTCGCTGTACGCAGGAGACGACTACCTGACCAAGCAGCTCAACAACGTCACCCAGGCAACGTACGAAGTCGGCTCCACCATGAAGCCGTTCGCATTGCTGGCCGCCGTCAACGAAGGCGTCAGCCTCAACACGTACTTCAACGGCAACTCGTACCGGACGTTCCCGGGCATCACCGAAACGGTGAGCAACTACGGCGGCGAGAATCTGGGATACGTGAACCTGTACACGGCGACGGAACAATCCTCGAACACCGTGTACATGGATCTGCAAACCAAGCTCGGCGCGCAGAAAATCGCCGAAACCGCACGGCAGGCCGGCGTTGACGATTCGTCTTTGGATGGTTCCAACCCGTTCACCGTGCTCGGCAACAACGGCCTGACCCTCAAGGACATGACGCAGGGATACGCCACACTGGCCAACCAAGGCAACAAGCCGACGCTGCATATCGTTGCCCAAGTGCAGACGGCGAACGGCACCGACCTGTACAACGCGCCGACCTCGGCGGAGCAGACGTTCGAAGCGAACAACGCGAATCTCGTGACGAAGGCGCTTACCGGCGTGGTCCAGCGAGGCACCGCCACCGAGGCGCGTGCCACTGGGCACACCATTGCCGGCAAGTCAGGCACCGCAAACGATTCCAACGCAGCGAGCTTCATCGGCTACACGCCGTCCATGCTGACTTCTGTGGCGATGTGGTATCCGGACGACAACGGCAACCCGCAGGAGATTCCCGCATTCGGCAGCTGGACCGGCGGCAGCGATTAACCCCGGGATCTCTTCACCGAATACATGAAGCAGGCACTGGCCGATACGCCGAACGAAACGTTCCCCGACGCCACCGATAACGGCAAGGTCGGCGGACCGGACGGTACGTGGGGCACCGGCGCGCAGAAGACCTGGACTAGAAAGCAGCAGACCACCGTGACTCCGCGCACCGAGGAGAACACCCAACAGACCACGCCGAATCAGACCGAGGAAACGCAGAATACCGGTCAGGGCGGTGGCGACGGCGGTAATAGTGGCGGTATCCCCGCTAACGGCGACGGTAACCACACCAACGGTGGCAATGGCGGAGGAACCAGTAGCGATAATTCCGGTAATAACGGCGCCAATGGCGATACATCGCAGCAATAGCAGTCGCTGACTGCGATTGCCGTCGCGGTCAGCGAACACGCAAAGGGGGCTTCCCGATTATTCCGGGAAGCCCCCTTGGTTTTGCCGCGTGCACACGCGGGCGCACGGTCGTCAGCGTCGTTCGTCAGAATGCATGCACATGCTGGGCGAGACGGTCGTATTCGGCGCGTGTCAGCGAGGCGACGCCACCATGTTTCGTATGCGCGGTGAGGAAGTAATCGTCCGCCTGCAACGGCACCCAGCCCTGATCGAGATCGCGGCTGACCATCGGACGGTATCCGATCGACGGAATCACGTCCACGAACAAGTACCATTCGTCGTCCGGTCCACCGTTGTTGTGGTGGTTGGCGAACACCGCAGGACCTTCCACGCCGCCGGGGTTGCCGTCCGGCACGTAGCCTGCGCCAATCCGGTCCTGCACCTTGGTCCAGACCGTCCCCGGCTCCCACCAGCGCTTCGCGTCGGTGCGGTCCATCCAGATGCCGGTGCCATGCGCGTTGTCCTTGGTGATGCGGTACGTGCGTACACTGCCGTCCGGCAACGGACGTTGGATCATCGTGGTGTCGATGGCGTCGCCGTGGTTGTCAATGAACACGCCACCATATTCGAATGTGTCCTGCGTGAAATCGGTGGTGGCGCCCCACAGCACGGTGCAGTAGACGTTCTTGTCGTCGTGCGTCCTATCCTCGTCGTCGAACACGGTGCTGGACCAGTACATGACGAATGCGCCGCGACCGCCATGATGGCCTTGCGGATAGTAGTCCGGCACCCAAAGGCATTCGCAGGCCCAGGCCATGCCGAGCTCCAGATGGGAGCCGCCCGGCTTGCGGGACACGTCAAGCATGCGCGGCTCGCTCCAATGGAGCAGATCGTCGGATTCCCAGATGATGAGATTCGTGCTGGCGTGGTGGCTCCACTCGTACCAGCCGCCGCCGTCGCCTCCGAACACACGCAGATCGGTGGCGATGATATACCACGTGCCGGTGTCGGGATTGCGGATGATATGCGGATCGCGCACGCCTGTGGTACCGAGATGCGAAGCCAGCACAGGCTTTCCATCGTTGAGCGGCACCCAACGGTGCGGATTGTCTCCATCGGATATATCCATGTAAATCTTCTCGGCGTAGCCGTCCGGATCCTCGATGAAGTGGACGAGCAGGTAACCGTAGTCGTCGGTTGTGTCGGTCATGGTCCCACCTTGTGGTTGTGAATGAATGAATTGGATAAGTGAATTGCGTGTTCGATAACGTACCGCGTCAATATGCGCGGATACGAAGAAAGCCGCCGCCACGAGAGCGACAGCTTTCTTCGGGAAGGAGGATTAGCCCTGATGCGTGCGGGCCCATGTGCGGATCACATCCTGCTGCGCCGCGATGGCCTTGTTGCGGGCCAGATAGATGACCAAGGTGATGGAATACAGTGCAAGGCCGATGAGGTCCATCGTGCCCAGGGAGAAGACCACCACGATTGCCAGCCAGATGATCACCCACCGGCTGGTGGTGCCGGGAGCGAGACACCGCATGGACATGATGAAGCTGACGATGCCGATAATCAGCACCAGCAGCGCGTAGATGCCCACCACCGTCGAGGCGTTGTCCACCGCGGAATAGTCCGTTTTCAGCAAACCGTTATGTTCCAGCAGATCGTAGGCTTGGCCTTTGAACCAGCTGGTGAACATGAACAGTGTGATGGACGCCATGATCACGTTGTAGGCGGCGGCGATGGTCATCAGCACTCGTTCCGCCTTGCGAGCCAATGGTGCCGGCGGCTGCATGGTGTTGCCTTGCGGATTCATATCGGTCCTTTCCGTGGTGTGGCCTCATCCGATGTGCGATGCGCAGCTCGGGAAAGATAAAATCACAGGCCCGTCCGTTTGGGGACGGACCTGTGCATTATCTCACTCGGCCGGTATCAGCCCTTGAGGCCGGAGGTGATGTTCAGGGACTGCAGGAAGTACTTCTGCGCGAACAGGAACAGCAGCAGGGTCGGGATGATGGCCATGCAGGTGGCCGCCATCAGGGAGCCCATCTGGTTGTACTGGCCCATCTGGTTGCTCAGCAGCTGCAGACCAGCGGTGACCGGCATCTTGTTGATGTCGTTGAACACCAAGGTCGGCCACAGGAAGTCGTTCCAAGCGCCGGTGAAGCTGAACAGGAAGATGACGATCAGAATCGGGCGGATGGCCGGCAGCATGATGCGGGTGAAGATCTGGAAATCAGTGGCGCCGTCGATTTCGGCCGCCTCGTCCAGTTCCTTCGGGATGCCCTTCATGAAGTTGCGCACCAGGAAGATGTTCGCCACGTTGCCCAGGCCAGGGATGATGCAGGCCCAGTAGGTGTTGACCCAGCCGAGGGAGGCGATGATGCGGTACTGCGGGATCATGTTGACCACGGCAGGGAACATCGAGATGAGCAGCAGGACGAAGAACAGCGTATCGCGGTACTTGAAGTTCAGACGGGAATAGCCGAAGCCTGCGAGCGCGACGATGCACACGGACAGCACTGCGAACACGGTCGAGATAATCAGCGAGTTGCCCAGCCAGTTCAGGACCGGGTAGCTGGCGGATGCCTCGATCAGCGTCATGTAGTTGTCAAGCACCCACTTCGCGGGCAGGAAGTTGAACGCGTTGGAGGTGAATTCGGCCACCGACTTGAACGAAGTCGTCACGGTGTAGATCACCGGAAGCAGCCAGACGACTGCCAGCACGACGAGCACCACATAGACGGCGATCAGCGACGGGGAGACCTTTTTGGTTTTGTTTTCAGGAATTGCCGCGCTTGCGACATTGACTGTGGTTGCAGCGGACATCTTCAGTCCTCCTTATTCATGAAGATCAGCTGGATCGCGGCGATGGCCATCAGGATGATGCCCAGCAGCAATGCCATTGCGGAAGCCATGCCGGCGGCCGCAGGGCCGGCGGGGAACGCGAGGTTCCTGATATCCATCAGCAGCACCTGGGTCTGGTAGTTCGGTCCGCCGTTGGTCAGCATGACCGGCTGGCCCCACACGTTGAAGGCGCCCGTGGTGGTCATGATGGTGGTGTAGAACAACGGCAGCTTGATTTCCGGCAGGGTGATGGAGAAGAAGATCCTGACCGGACCGGCTCCGTCGACCTTCGCGGCTTCGTAGAGGCTCTCGTCCACGCCGGAGAGCGCGGAACGGTAGATGACGAGGTTGCCGCCGATGCCGGCCCACAGCACGAGCACGAAGATGGTGATCCATGCGTACGGGTTCTTGCCGAGCCAGTTGATGTCGGAGTGGAAAGTGGTGTTCAACAGGCCGAACTGGGAGTTGAAGACCATGCGCCAGACCAGTGCACCGGCGGCGATGGAGATCAGGCCGGGGATGTAGAAGATCGCCTGGAACAGACCGGCGCCCTTGAGTCCCTTCTTGCTGAGCGCCACGGCGAGCAGCAGCGGCACGATGATGGTCAGCGGCACGCTGACCAGCACGAAGAGCAGAGTGTGGCCGAGGTCACGCCAGAAGATCGAGTAGAAATAGGTGCTGGGGTCGAAGATCTTCGCGAAGTTCTGCAGGCCGACGAACTTCGGCGCACCGACCATGTTCCAACGGGTGAACGCCAGTCCAATGCCGAAGACGATCGGGATGATGCCGAAGACGGCGAAGATGATGAAGTGCGGAGCGATGTACGGCAGCGCGTGCCAGATAGAGTTCTTGCGCTTCATGGATGATTTTGCGGATCCGATCGTAGATGCCTTGCTCATCACGATTCCTCCTGAATCTCGATTTGGCCCTGGGCCATGAGGTCGAGGGTCTTCAGACCTTCTTCAAGACCAACATTGCCGTAGACGATGTCGTTGTATGTGCCCCAACCAGCGGTCGCGTAGCCTCCGTAGAGATAGTTGGAGGTCTTGATGTAGTCGCGTTCCTTCTTGCTGTTGGTGAAGGACGCCTGGATCAGCTTCTGGTACTCCGGGTTGTTCAGATCGCGGTATGCCGGCGAGATGGAACCGACCTCAGACCAATCCATCCAGTGCTCGTACACGTACTTGACGAAGTCGGCGGCGGCTGCGGATTTCGCCGCGGAGCGGTGCGGATCCTTCAACTGCATCCAGTTGCACTGGTAGAAGAAGTTCACCGGATTGTCGGCGCTGTACTGCAGGGTGTTGGCTTCCGCGATCTTGTCGGCGCCCAAGGTGTTGGACATATTGCCCTGCGCCCACGTGCCAAGCTGCGCGAACACGGCCTTGCCGGAACCGAACGCCTGCTCGCCGTCGACGTCCATCGGGGCGATCACACCGGCGTCGTACGCTTCCTTGAGCTTCTCCATGGGCTTGCGCCACACGTCCTTGGTCAGGTCGTCCATATCGTTCTCAAGCGTGCCGCCCGCGCCGTACAGCAGGGACATGAAGGCCCACGGCAGATTGCCGTAAGTCAGCGCGTAGGTGCCCTTGGGTAGCTTGCCCTTGAGGTCCTTGATCTCGTCGATGGTGACGAATCCGTCGTCGAGGATGTACTGCAGGTTGTACTTCTTGACCAGGTCCTTGTTGTAGTAGATGGCCATCTGGTACAGATACAGCGGAATGCCGTAGGCCTTGCCATTGACGGTGACGCCCTTCCAAGTGGCGGGCAGGAAGCTGCTCTCCTTGAGGTCCGGGGCGACCTTCTGCCAATCGTCCATGGTGTCGAGCAGACCTTGGGACTGCAGAACGGCGGTCTGGAACTGGTCGCCGATGATGATGTCGGGGATGTTCTTGCCGGTCTGCATCACGGAATAGATCTTCGTGGTCAGATCGCCGCCGTTCATCGGCTGGAAAACGACCTTGTAATCGCTCTGGGCGTTGTATTCCTTGACGATGCGCTGCATTGCAGGACCGTCATCGCCCACCAGATTGTTCCAGAAGTAAATGGTCTTGCTTTCACCCGAAGAGGCACCACAGCCTCCGGCGGCAAGCACAAGTCCAAGTGACGCACACACGGCTACGGCAGCCTTGGCAAAGCGCCGCAACCCGGTAAGATGCCTGGATGTAGACATTGTTTCCTTCCTTTTCCTCAACGGACCATCGCTGGACCGCTCCTCGTTGCAATCCGAATGGGAAGAATCCTTTTCGATTGAGCCTCCCTGCTCATTTGCAACGTTGTAATTTTGATTATACAGCTATTTTCATCGTTGTACAAACGGTAACACGCCGACGACAACAGCCAGCTTTATGGATGGGGTTATAGACGGGGTGACCCCTCCGGCCACGCCCCTCAGTGGCCTACGGCCGGAGTTCCCGCAAGCGGGCCACCATCAGCGGGCAACACGTCCGCGGTAGTGGGGGTCCACAGATTATCAGGTTCCGGCACGCCGAAATCCGGACCGTCGGCGGTCCACTTGACCACACCGACGCGCGCGTGGCGATTCGGGTCGAACAGCGGATCGCCCTTAATTTCCGTGTAGTTGCGGCAGTGGTAAATCATCAGGTCCTCGGTGCCGTCCTCGGACTTGGTGAATGAATTGTGGCCCGGACCATACTGACCGTTCTCGGCGCAGGTCTTAAACACCGGCACCGGGCTCTTAGTCCAGGAGGCCTTGTCCAGCAGATCGCTGCCGCGCTCGGCGGTCAACAGCCCCACGGCGTACGGAACTCCGGTGCCGGAGGCGGAATACGTGATGTAGATCTTGTTCTCATGGAACAGGAAGGCCGGTCCTTCGTTGACCAGGAAGTCGATGCATTCCCAGTCGTATTCCGGCTTGGTCAGCATGACGGGCTCGCTGCCCAGCGTCCACGGATTGGCCATCTTGGCGATATACAGATTGGAGTTGCCTTCGATGGCGGGATCCTTCTGCGCCCATACCAAGTACTGCACGCCATCGATCACCTCGGTGGTGGCGTCAAGTGCGAAGGAGTCGATCGGGGTGATGATCTGGCCCTTCTCCACCCAGTTGTCGGAAGTTGGATCGTCGTCGGTATTCTCCAGCACGAACATGCGGTGCGTCGGCAGGCCGGATGCTTCGAAATCCGTTGCGGCGCCTGCGAAGTAGATATACCATGCGCCATTGATGCGGTGTAGTTCGGGGGCCCAGATGTAGATGCTTGCCGGGCCGGATTCGTGCTTGCGCCACACCACCGTCTCCGGAGCCTTCTGCAGATCGTTGATGCTCGACGCGTGCCGGATGGCGATGCAGTTGTATTCCGGATCGGAGGCGGTGAAATAATACTCGCCGTCAACCTTGAGCACCCAGGGGTCTGCGCGCTGAAGCACGATCGGATTGTTGTAAACAACCATGTTTAGTCCTTCCCAATCCGTTGTTCCAGTATTTACAACGTTGAATATATCATTCTTACATCGTTGTAACAACTTGGGCGCGTCATTGTCAGAAGATGCTTGGATGCGGTGCCGCCGCCGGGCATGGGCGTCCATCGTTTGCGCCATTCATGCCAATGTCGGTGCCGCCGCCGGGCATGGGTGCTCGACACACTCAAGGCCGTTCGGCCAAGCTTACGGTCGAGCGCCCATGCCCGGCGGCGGCACCTTTGGGGAAGAGCCAACCGATGGGTACGGCAACGAGGGCCGGACGGAAAGTATCCCGGTACGCCAGGAAATTTGCCGCAGGCAGACGAACGCTTAGAGAACGAGGGAATCGGCGGGGGGGTTGGGGGGTTTGGGCGCGGACCGTTCCGGCGTGGTGGATTGGCGCACGACCAGCGATGATGTGACCTTGCGGAAGACCTTCTCCCCCGGCCTGTCGGCATTCGGGTCACGGCCGTCGATACGCTCCTTGAGCACCTTAACCGACAGACGGGCTACCGCCTCAAGTCCCGGCGCGATCGACGTCAGCGCCGGCGACAGGTACTGTGAATCGTCGGAATTGTCGAAACCAACCACGGAGATGTCGTCGGGAATGTGCAAGCCGTGCATCTGAATCGCGTGCATCACGCCGGAAGCCAGCATGTCGTTCAGCGCGACGACGCCATCGACTTCGACGCCGGAATCCAACAACGCGTTCATGGCCCTCACGCCGTCACTACGATGCCACATGCCCGATTCGACGACCAGCCGATCGTCGAATTCGACGCCGGCCTCCTCCAGTGCCTCAAGATACCCTTGGTAGCGCAGCGCGGCGGAACCGACTTTCTCCCCCGGGTGCACACCGACCACGGCCACGCGGCGGCAACCGGTCGTCAGCAGATACTGCGTGGCCCGCTTCGCGCCTTCCACGTTCTCGGTGGCGATGTGATCCACCTGGTCGGTGAAGATGCGTTCGCCAACCAGCACAAGCGGATAATCGACCTTCAGCTGCTCGACGTCATCCTGCCCAAGCTCCAATGGGCTGTAGATCAGGCCGTCGATCATCGTCTGCTGGGACCCGTGCAGCGCTTCCAACTCGCCATCGCGCGAATATTGCGTCGGCTCCACGATCACGCGCAGACCGACTTTCTTCGCTTCTTCGATGACCAGCGATGACAGCTGCGCGAAATACGGCATCTGCAGATCGGGAATGGCCAAGCCGATGATGCCGGTCTGCCCTCGGCGCAGGTTGCGCGCCGATACGTTCACCGTGTATCCCAGTTCCGCGATGGCTTTGTTGACCTTGTCGCGCGTGGCCTGCGAGACGAATTCGTAGTCGTTGACCACGTTGGAGACGGTTTTGATCGACACTCCGGCCGCCTTGGCCACCTCACGCATGGTCACGACATGCTCGCCGTTTCCCCCCGTTCGCTTCGGCATATATACCCCTTTTGTCATTCAGCGGACTCAGTCGGCATCGAAGAAACCAACCTCCATCGTTACACCAGCATAGTCGGGGTCGAGTTCCTCCGCCGTTTGCATATCCAGGATGGGCATGCCCTCCTTGGACCAGTGCACGCGGCGCACCTGGGCGTCGCGGCCACCATAGCGGCCGTGCTCGTATTCGGCGTTGTGGAACACGTAGATGAGGTTGCCGTCCTCGTCATGCGACCACATGCCGTGGCCGGTGCCGAGCTGCCAACGCCCGTTGTACATGCCGGACTTCTGCAGCGGATAATCGAGCTTCGTCCATACGCTGGCGTCGGTGAGATCGGCCCCCTGTCCAGCCGGGGCGGTGACCAGGCCGGTCGTGTAGTCGATGCCGACCAGCGAGCCCGAGTAGATCAGGAAAATCGTTCCGTCATGCACGATGGCGTTCGGTCCTTCGGCGATCATGTTGTCCCATGCGAATTCCGGCACGACGATCTGCTTCGGCTTGCTGGTGAGCCTCGCCGGACGAGCCGGGTCAAAGCTGGCGATCCAGATGCTGCCGACCTGCTGCCATGCGTAGTACCAGCGGCCCGAATCGCACAACACGGTCATGTCAAGCGAAATGCGCTGGATCGGATTGAGCGTCTCACCATCCGGGTCGAGGATGGGTTCGGGCACCGTCCAGTTCTCCGGCTCGCGCGGATCGAAATCCGTGCCGTCGGAATGCTGCTTGAGCTGCATGATGTGGCAGCTGCCGGTCCACATGTCCGGTTTGCCGGCACGATCGTTGGGGGTGCCGTCGGGATTGACGCGCGGCCCATCGAAGCAAGGCATGAACAGGACCGACAGCTTGCCGCCGATCACATGCAGTTCCGGCGCCCAGAAGCAGCCGGTCATCGGACGATCTTCGCTATTGAGATCGCCGCATGCGAGCAGATCGATCTCCCTGGCCCGTCCACCCGCGGCGTCGGAAAGCGCTTCGATGGAGTCGGCGATGCGCAGCGGCATATGGGTTCTACCGTCGTTCGGATCCACGCAATTGCCGTCGGTGTCATCGGTGGCGATGAACATGAACATCGGCTTGCCATTGAAATCCCACGCGAACACCGATGGATCGGCGCGCTCCACCGCGAACGGCACCGGATAGACGCTCTGGCGGATCACACCTTCGACGGTACGGGTCTGGCCGGCCTTGAACGTTCCCTCGGAGGCCTCCTGGCCGATGGCCTCAAGCTGGGCCATGTTCCAATCCACCGCGCGCGTGGCCTGCGAACCGTCGCTGTATGACAGTTCCGCACGGGTTGCGGCCAAGGCCAGAACCGCATTCCGGGCATCCTCACCATGCAGGCCCGCATCGATTCGCTGGGCGGGCACGGACGTTCCGGTATTGCGGATGCGGCCGAAGCGCTCGATCAGGCGCTCGGCCTCCGGCTCACTGATGGCGATGCTGTTGCCGACGACGGCGTTCGGAATGCCGCAATCCCCGGTCTGACGCAACGGCTGCGACGACGCCGATTCCACGACATCAAGCGGCCTGCCCGAACCGGCGGCGGCTACGATATCGGCCGTCCGCGCGGTGCGTGCCTTGCCATCGTCACCGGTCCAGGAGACGACGTAGCACGCGTCCGCGGCGTCGAAAGAGACGGACGGGCGATTGACCCCACCGGTGGTGCGCAACAGCACCAGCCCCCGCTGGTCGAACGCCGTCAGATCATCGCTGATGGCGAGCAGGAATGCCGACCGTTCGGAACCGTCCGGTTCACCGCCGCGGGCGGTACGGGTCGCGGCGATGGCGAATCGTCCGTCCGCGAGACGGAACAGGAACGGGTTCTTGAGTGATTTCAGCGTGATATCCATACCGGGCATGACCACGCCATGGGCGACGGCGTCGGTGGCGGGGCGAGGCGCGTCGAACGGGTCGGCGGCGAAGCGCGCCGCGGCCGTGCACGCACGGCGGGACTCCGCGGTCGCAGCGGCGATCGGTACACCGGCCGCGAAGAAGATGCCATAGTTTTCGTTCAGCGGCTGCCACTCGGCGTCATCGCCGGAACGTAGCGCCAAATGCATGCTGTAGGCGATGTCCTCGTTGTTCGCCTCTTCGCGTCCGGTGGCTTCGCGTGTATAGCACAGCAGGGAATAATTGGCCGACATGGAAGATCCTTCGGTAGACAGTTCGTTTACATCGATGTACACTATATATCGAATTACATCGTTGTACAAAATCACCGATGAGGGGATCAATGAAAGACAACAAAATTTTAAAAAAGGCCGCAGCCGGCATCTTTGCAGCCTTTATGCTCTTCGGAACACTAACAGGCTGCTCCAGCTCCAACGTGCAATCATCTTCCAAGCAAACCAATACCACGACTAGCACTCAAGAAACCATCAAACGAGGGGAATCTCACGACCCATCAATCGTTAAAGCAAATGGCAAGTATTATATCTTCGGTTCTCACCGGGCTTGGCTTAAAAGCAATGATTTAATCAACTGGACACCTTTTACCAATAATCTCAGCACCAATTACGAAAAAATCTTCAATACTATCTGGACCGGCTGGGCTAAACAATCTTCAAATCCAGATGTCAAAGGCAATATGTGGGCACCGGATGTTTTTTATAACAAGACCATGAAAAAATGGTGCATGTATATGTCAATTAATGGTGCGAATTATCGTTCTGCGATCGTGCTACTTACCGCAGATGATATTGAAGGAGACTGGACATACGTCGGACCTGTCGTATATTCCGGCTTCGAGAAAGTGAATATATCCAAAACCGATGTGCCAAAGGTACTCGGAGACAATGCCGATCTAACACGCTATGCCTCTCAAACAGATACCGGTATCAACGCCATTGATCCATGCGTAAAAACTGACGATAACGGCAACATATGGATGACCTTCGGCTCATGGTTCGGCGGCATGTGGATGCTTAAGCTCGATCCAGCAACCGGTCTACGCGATTACACCTACACATACGCTACAGAGAAGAATAAATCCGACGCTTATTATGGCATCAAATTAGGGGGCGGATTCGGCAACTCCGGAGAAGGCTCTTATCTTCTTCACACCAATGGATATTGGTATCTGTTCGCCTCGTACGGTGGTCTGCAGCAGACAGCCGGATATCAGATTCGTATGTTCCGTTCCAAGGACATCACCGGCCCCTATGTCGACGAATCAGGTAACACCGCCATCTCCACCAAGGCAATCGGCAATAATTGGCAAAGCGACATTGGCATTCGACTGATGAGTTCGATTCAATGGAGTGGCAACAACAATGCGAATATCGAAGTGTCGCAGGGCCATAATTCCGCATTAATCGATGACGATGGCACCACATATCTGATTTACCACACTCGCTTTTCCGGAACCGGCGAAAAGCACGAAGTCCGCGTCCACGAATTGCTACCGACTTCCGATGGATGGCTTGTGGCCGCACCATACGAATATACAGGAACAAAGGCCAACACTAAGGGATATAAGAAATCTGACATAGCTGGCGACTATGAGTTTGTCATCCATGACAAACTCACCTATTTCAAGGGACCAAAGAAAGTCACCGACAAGAAAAGCACTGATTATCGTGGCGTAAACAAGCCTATGAATATTACGCTCAAAGCGAATGGCACCATTACCGGTGACGCAACAGGAACTTGGGACATCCCCAACGGAACGAATCAATTTACCATGAAACTCAATAATGATGGCGAAGAAGTCACCTATACTGGCGATTTCGATAAACTGCCACGAGACAAAGACCGCAAAGACGTAATGACTTTTAGCGTACTTGGCAATAACATCTGCGCTTGGGGATCAAAGAAATGACTGAATCAAATCAACATATCCCGGTATCTCCAAATCCGTTATCAGCCGATGCAGTCGAACACCCACTTGCCGAAGGACACGTAGCAATACATGATCCTGCGATAGCTGAGGAGCAAGGTACTTATTACCTATTCGGAACCCATCGACGGTTTGCCCGCAGCAAAGACATGGTGCATTGGGAAAGATTCGAAAATAATTTGAGTCGAGATCCTTATGCTGTACTTGGTGACATTTGGGAATCGTGGCCAAAACAGCCATCCAATCCGAATCTTCTGTCCAACACATGGGCTCCAGATGTGATTTGGAATGCGGCCATGAACAAATGGTGTATGTATTTATCCGTAAATGGCGACCACTTCCGATCCGTAATCGTATTGTTGACAGCCGATCATCTCAATGAAGATTGGACGTATGTTGGACCTGTGGTCTATTCAGGCTTTGATGAAAAGACCATTGAATCCACTGATGTGCCAGAGGTTCTTAGTCTAGCGTCAACACATAGTGACATTACCAACTACGATTTTTCACGGTACCTTTCACTCAAAGATACCCGCATCAACGCTATTGACGCGGCACCAGTGCTATGCGAGCATGGCGAAATGTGGATGAGTTTCGGCTCTTGGTTCGGCGGAATCTGGATGATCAAGCTCAATCCACTGACTGGCTTGCGCGATTATTCGGTGCGCTATCCGCTCGTTAAAAATGCAAGCGATCCATATTATGGGATAAAAATCGCAGGCGGATATTGGAATTCTGGCGAAGGTTCATATTTCATCCGTTCTAATGGATGGTGGTACTTGTTCATGTCTTATGGATGGCTTGGACGAACCGGAGGCTATCAAATCCGTCTGTTCCGTTCGAAATCATTACTTGGACCATATGTGGATCAGAATGGGAATTCCGCGATTTCCGTTGGAGAAATTCCTGATAACCATGAACGCGGCACCGGAATCCGACTCACTTCTTCCGTGCAGTGGACTGGCGGACCAATGGCGCCTAGCAACGTCGAGGTGTCGCAGGGCCACAATTCCGCCATACAGCGTTCTTCCGATGGACATATATTCCTCGTCTACCACACTCGCTTCGCAGAACGCTTTTCGGAAGAAGATGATGAGGATTACGAAACCCACGTACGTGAATTGCTGCCTACTACCAACGGTTGGCTAGTCGCCGCACCTTATGAATACCAAGGAACTGTCGCATCACCACCAACAAATAGAGACGCAATCATTGGTGAATATGAGGTCATTCTGCACGATCCACATTCGTCTTTCAATGGGAAACGCAATGATAACGGCTCCTATAAAGGGATCAATTTACCTGAACGATTTACATTCCATGAAGATGGTCGCATCACCAGCGGAGGAGTCATAAACTTCTTCGATACCCCTGAAGCGAATCTACCGCGTTCGACAGACGGCCCTATCGTACGTGGAACATGGAGGATATTGACGCCTAGCCCATTTGTTTCATCTGCAGATGAGGATACACCATGTTATTGCACAAGCGATGTTGAAATCCGGCTTGATGACGTACCCTATATCGGTGTTTTCTCTGTGTTGCCTCGTGAAGTTGACAATAAACGGGTCACAACATTTTCCGCGATCGGCAACAACGTGTGCATCTGGGGATCTCAAATCTAATATTCAGGCACGTCATTCATTCTCAAAATTGCTCAATACGATTGAGCCACGCATCTGCTTGACAATCAGGAGCCGAATGAGGAAATAAGTGCGTCTCTAATGCATTCGAGGGGCTTCCCGGTTACCCAGGAAGCCCCTCGAATCATATCCGGCGCGTTTGCTCAACGCGTCCGTGCAATCAGCGCAATCAGCGCTCGGAACGGTTGATGGCCGAGATGATGGCCTTCAGCGAGCTGGTGACGATAGAGGTATCGATGCCGACACCCCACACGATGCTCGTGTTGTCTTCCTCGCCGATCTGGCATTCCACATAGGAAGCGGCCATGGCATCGGTGCCGACGGACATGGTGTGCTCCACGTAATCCATCACCGAAGCCTCGATGCCAAAGTTGCTCACGGCGTTGAGGAAGGCCGCGATCGGGCCGTTGCCGATGCCGGAAACCTCACGTTCCACCGGCTCATCGACGCCGACGTTCACGCCGCGGTCGAGAATCCTGGCCTTGAGCACGGTGTCGGAACCATCCTCGCCGGAGGAGACGGACACCTTGAGCAGCTTCAGACGGCCCCACTGCTTCAGGGTCTCGTCCTTGCTGTCGCCGACCACGACACCAGCCGCGGTGGCGCCGGATTCCTCGACCGGCAGGTACTCGTCCTTGAACAGACGCCAGATGTCCTCGTCCTTGACTTCCTTCTTGGTCTCGTCGGCGTAGTTCTGCACGACCTTCTCGAACTCGACCTGCAGACGCTTCGGCAGATCAAGGTTGTGGTTGGTCTTGAGCAGGTAGGCCATGCCGCCCTTGCCAGACTGGGAGTTCACGCGGATGATGGCCTCGTAGGAACGGCCGATGTCCTTCGGGTCGATCGGCAGGTACGGCA
>OAVX01000501.1_pt1 | contig 21570 bp, 14 predicted proteins | sample 1476471 | NCBI WGS metagenome assembly OAVX01 (sample SAMEA2580114, study PRJEB22360) | human gut metagenome | biome: human gut; feature: human-associated habitat; material: faeces | place: Denmark | collected 2008/2010
GTCCGCAGCAAGCTAGGGGGGCGTGTCCCGCGGCGGGCTCGGCTGCCACGGACGGCGCCGGTGCTGTCGCAGAGCCGGTCGAGGTGCACGTCGCCTCGCTCAAGGGGCCGACCTCGATTGGCCTGGTGCAGTTTATGGACCAGGCTGCCGATGGCGAGACGGACAATAAGTTCGACTTTGCGATCAACACTGCCGCCGACGAGATTGTGCCCAAGGTCATTCAGGGCGATATCGATATCGCCCTGGTGCCCGCCAACGTGGCGAGCGTGCTCTACAACAAGACCGAGGGCGCGGTGCAGGTCATCGACATCAACACGCTGGGCGTGCTGAACGTTGTGACGGGCGACGCGAATGTGGCCTCGTTTGGCGATCTGGCGGGCCATACTGTCTATATGACGGGCAAGGGCACCACGCCGGAGTACGTCATGAACTACCTGTTGGAGCGCGCGGGCCTGACCGGCCAGGTTGCGCTCGAGTTTAAGAGCGAGCCCACCGAGGTGCTATCGGCGTTGCTTGCCGATCCGTCTGCCGTGGGCGTGCTGCCGGAGCCGTTCAAGACCGCTGCCATCGCAAAGAGCGAAGGCAAGCTGTCGGCTCCGGTAAGTCTGACCGATGTGTGGGATGAGCTGGCAGGTGACACGGGTTCGCGCCTGCTGACGGGCGTGACCGTGGTGCGCCGTGCCTTTGCCGAGGAGCATCCCGAGGCCGTGGCGGAATTCTTGCGCTGCCATGAGGCGAGCGTGAAGGCCGTCAATGCGGCGCCGGCAGACTGGGCGCAGGCCGTGGTCGATGCGGGTATCGTCGATAACGCCGCGATTGCCGAAAAGGCGATTCCCGGGTGCATGCTCGTGTGCCAGACGGGGAAGGATATGAAGGCGGCGCTCGGCGGGTACCTGCAGGTGCTGGCCGATGCGGGCGCGAGCGCCGTGGGCGGCAAGCTCCCGGCCGATGATTTCTACTACATGGAGTAGCCCGTGCGTGCGTTTGCTCGACAAATGACAGAGCGTATGAAGGCGGTGGCGGCAACAGGTGCCGTTGCCGCCTTTTGGCTTGCCGTGTGGGTGCTGGTGGCGGGTCTCGTGGCGCAGCCGTTGATTTTGCCGGGGCCGGGTGCTGTCGTGGTGGCGTTGCTGCGACTGGTATGCGATGCCGGCACATGGGCGATTCTGGCAGGCTCGGGTGCGCGGATACTGGGCGGGCTGGCTCTTGCTGCGGTGTGTGGTGGCGTGCTTGCCGGGATTTCGTCACGTTCGCGGGCGTTTGCGCACCTGGTTGCTCCGGCGCTGTCGTTTGTAAAGGCGACGCCGGTCGCCTGCGTGGTGGTCCTGCTGCTCATTTGGCTGGGGTCGGCGCGCGTGAGCATTGCGGCGGTCTTTTTGATGGCGCTGCCGGGCGTGTATTTTTCGCTGGTTGAGGGTTTGACGCAAGCGGATAAGCCACTGGAGCAGATGTTTCGTCTGCATGGCGTGCGGGGTTGGCGTCTGTTTTGCGCCCACACCTGGCGCGAGGTCCTGCCGTTTGTGCTTTCGTGTTCCCGCGCCGTGATCGGCATGAGCTGGAAGGCCGGCGTGGCGGCGGAGCTCATCGGCATGGCGACGGACACCGTGGGCGAACGCATCTATCAGGCGAAGCTGCTCATCGAGACGGCTGATCTGCTGGCGTGGACCGTGCTGGTCGTTGCCGCCTCGTGGGCGTGTGAGCGCGTGCTGGTGTGGCTGCTGCGGGTTTCGGGACCCGTGGCGTGGCGCGCGGCCGTGCGGGCACATGGGCATGGACTGCGCGGGCGTACAGGGGCTGCGAGCGATGGTGCTGCAGCGGAGCTTGCGCTTGCCGTGGGCGACCGGGCGCCCTGGTCGCCGGCGCTCGACGGACTGGTGCTTCATGTGCCCGCCGGTGGACGCACCTGTGTGATGGGCGCTTCGGGCGTGGGCAAGTCGACGTTGCTTGCGCTGGTGGCGGGGGAGTGCGCACCGTGCTCCATGGTGTTTCAGGACGTGCGCCTGGTCGAGGACGCCTCTGCTTTGGATAACGTGCTGGTGTGCGCCGATGCACGCGTGAATGCCTCGAGTGCCGCTGCCTTGTTGCGCCTGCTGGTACCGGGGATCGATGTGCATGCCCGCGTGGCCGAGCTCTCGGGCGGGCAGCGCCGTCGCGTCGAGATCGCCCGAGCCCTGCTGTGTCCGGGCGGCGCAGTGATTCTAGACGAGCCCTTTACCGGTCTAGACATCGCTGCGCGCGACGCATGCACCGAGGTCGTGCTCGACTTGCTCGACGGCCGTATGCTGTTGCTTGCCACGCACGATTCCGCTGACGCTCGGGCCCTCAATATCTCGGACATCATCACGCTCTAAAGACTTACTCAGCAACAAATTGATCCGTTTTTTCTCCGTCCCCATGGGGTCGGGTATGGTATTCTATCTGTGGGGTATTACTTAGGAATACCAAGTAATACCAACGCCGTAGAACAAACTCCAGATGCGGGCCAATCGGGTTGCCTTCACAGCCCGTCGCCCAGCCGCGTGGCCCGCATCCATCCGCACCACCGTCGTTTCAAAAAGGAAGCGCCATGGCAGAACACATGACCCCGGTTGTCGCGAAGGTCTTGCCCGAGGAAAAGGCGGCCTTCGCGGCGGCAACCCAGCTCGTGGGCACTACGCCGTCCAACGCCATCCGCATGTTTATCGCCGCCTTCAATCGCTGCGGCACCTTTCCGTTCGACATTTCGCCCAACGGGGCCTTTGGCGCTGCGCCCGATTCTCATCAACAATGACTGTCCCAAACTGCCGGCACTTGGGGACGTTCCTTTTCTGCCGGCAGTTAAGGAACGTCCCTAAGTGCCGGGTTTTGAGGAGGTTGGCATGCTCAATGCGATGATTTGGGCGCTTGCCTGTTTTGGCGTCGTCGCTGCCGATATTGCCCTGAGCGTGGTTTTGTTTTCCGCTCTGGGCGTCGCGTCAGTGTTCATGGGTTTTTCGATCGATGACCTCGACATTCAATTGCTTCAGGCTGCCGCGCAGATGGCGTCGTTTTTGATGGCGCTGCTGTGGTGGCGTTATCTGTGGCCGCGTTCGTTTATGGCACGCCGGCAAAGCGAGCACCCGCTCGGCGGGGGAGCGCGTGGGGCGTGGAAACGCATCGCCTGCGTTATCGTGATTGGCCTTGCCCTGCAGGTGGTCGTTGGCTACGTGACCGACGCCGCGCTGTCGCTGTTGCCCGAGGCCGCGGCCGACTACAGCGAGCTTGTCGAGGAAACAGGCATGGGCGACACCAGCTATCTCGCCGTCCTGACTACGGTGCTCGGCGCCCCATTTTGTGAAGAGCTGCTGGTGCGCGGCATTATTTTTGAGTTTTCGCTCCGAGCGTTTAATCCGCAGTGCCGCCCACTTTGGAAGCGCCGGCGTCGTGCGAGCGCGCAGGACGGCGCCATGGTGCCCTGGGCGGCCCCAAGTACGTGGGGTATTGCCGCGGCGATTGTGCTGCAGGCGGCAATCTTCGGTTTTATGCACATGAATTGGGTGCAGGGTTGCTACGCGGGTGCCGCCGGCCTCATCTTTGGTTGGGTGCTCGTGACGACCGGAAAGCTCCGCTACACGATCCTGCTGCACTTTGCCTTTAATGCCGGGTCGTATCTCATGACGTTGCTCTGGTTTGTGAACACGCCGCTCGATGTGGCAATTACGGTCGCTATCGCCGGCGTCATCCTCGTTGAGGCGATGCGCTCGCTGCGCCACGCGTGTGGGATGGACGCAGCGAGCGCACCGCTTCCCTAGTTGCGACGCCCGCCTCCGTTGGCGCCCTGACGCCCCTGGGCCGCGCGATTGCGACCGGCAGTGTTCTGTGCGCGCGACATGCCGCCGTGCCCCTTGCTGCCTTTGGGTCCCTTGCCGGCGCCGCCGCCATGCGGTTTGCCACCCTTCTTGCCAGTGCCGTGTCCGCCGCTGGCCGATGTCTCGCCCGGTCGTGGCGGTACGGGGCGGATTAGACAGTGCTTGGTGTAGCCGATCAGGTCACGACGGCCGGCTTTTTCCAGCGCCTCGCACACAAGCTTGTAGTTCTCGGGCTTGCGGTATTGGATGAGCGCGCGCTGCATGGCCTTTTCGTGCGGGTCGCGCGCCACATAGATCGGCTCCATGGTGCGCGGGTCCACGCCGGTGTAGTACATGCAGGTCGACATGGTGGACGGCGTGGGGTAGAAGTCCTGCACCTGCTCGGGCATGTAGCCCATGTCGCGCACGGCTTCGGCAAGGTCCACGGCCTCCTTCATGGTCGAGCCGGGATGGCTCGAGATCAGGTACGGCACCACGTACTGCTTAAGTCCGTATTCGCGGTTCAGGCGTTCAAATTTACGGCAGAACGCATCGTAGACGGCGCGGCTCGGCTTGCCCATCACGGAGAGCACTGCGTCGCTCACATGCTCGGGCGCTACGCGCAGCTGGCCCGAGACATGGTGCTCCAGCAGCTCGCGCAAAAACTCGTCCGAGGCGTCGGCCATGGTGTAGTCAAAGCGGATGCCACTGCGGACGAAGACCTTCTTGACGCCCGGCAGCTGGCGCAGATCGCGCAGCAGCTGCGTGTAGCCGCTCTCGTCGACCACCATGTTCTTGCACACGCTCGGCCACAGGCAGCGCTTGTTCTTGCACACGCCGTGCTTGAGCTGTTTGTCGCAGGCAGGGCGGCTAAAGTTTGCCGTCGGTCCGCCCACGTCGTTGATGTAGCCCTTAAACTCGGGGTCGCGCGTGAGCAGCTCGGCCTCGCGCATGATCGAATCGTGGCTGCGCATCTGCAGCACGCGCCCCTGGTGGAAGGTGAGGGCGCAAAACGAGCACTCGCCAAAACAGCCACGGTTGGAGCTAATGGAAAACTTGATCTCGGCAAAGGCCGGCACGCCGCCTGCCGCGTCGTAGTCGGGATGCCAATCGCGTGCGTAGGGGAGCTCGGCCACCTCGTCCATCTCATCGGTGGTGAGCGTCGCCGATGGCGGGTTCTGCACCACATAGACGCTGTTGGGGTAGGGCTCTACCAGGCGGTGTCCGGTGATGGGGTCCATATTCTGCTGCTGCACATTGAAGCTGCGTGCGTAGTTGAGCTTGTCGGCGGTAAGGTCGTCCCAGCTGGGCAGCAGGTCGTAGTCGTAGACCTCGTCGAGCGAACCCGTGCGGTAGACGGTGCCGTTGATATAGGTGATCTGATCGACGGGCAGTCCCGCGTCGAGCGCGTCGGCGATCTCGACAATCGCGTGCTCGCCCATGCCGTAGATGAGGATGTCGGCGCCCGAGTCGAGTAGTACCGAGCGCTTGAGCTTGTCCTGCCAGTAGTCGTAGTGAGCCAGGCGGCGCAGGCTTGCCTCGATGCCGCCGATGATGATGGGAGCGTCCTTGAACGTCTGACGGATGAGGTTGCCGTAGACCGTGACGGCACGATTGGGGCGGTGCCCCTCCTCGCCACCGGGGGTATAGGCGTCGGTATGGCGGCGGTGCTTGGTCACCGAATAGTGGTTGACCATGGAGTCCATGTTGCCGGCGCTGACGAGAAAGCCCAGGCGCGGCTCGCCGAGCACCGTGATGCTGGCGGGGTCGGTCCAGTCGGGCTGGCAGATAATGCCCACTTTATAGCCGTGCGCGTCGAGTACGCGGCTGATGATGGCCATACCAAAGCTGGGGTGGTCCACGTAGGCGTCGCCGCAGATGTAGACGAAGTCGCACTGGTCCCAACCGCGCGCATCCATGTCGGCGCGGCTGACAGGGAGGAACTTATCGCGGCCCGGGCGCCAGGGGCGGACAGGCGCTGCCGGGGCATGAGTGGTGTGGCCGCTCTGGGCCTTACCGCCGCGCTTTTGCTGCTGGCCCTGTTTGCCCTGCTGACTGCGCTGGTTGTTCTGAGCGTGCTGAGGCTTTTTTGCCACGATCCCTCCCGGTGTTTGTATGCTGCACGTAATTGTAACCAGTCTTTTTGGGACGGGGCTAAAAAGACTGGTGGAGTACACGAGCCGGCGGATCGGCGCGTCGGTGCGGGTGCCGTTTGTTTCCAGACTGTGTATCCCTGTGTCGAAGGGGTCGTCTCGCGCGCACGCCATGTTGTCAATGGGTTACAGTATGAACGGCGGCTATGTTTCCGCCAACGCACGAGAGAGTCGTCAACAAGGAGGATGCACGACGATGCAGCGTGCCAAACAGATATCGGAGTCTATTGAGCTGGGCATCATCTTGGCGCTCGCCGGTGGCTTTATGGACGTGTATTCGTACATTGGGCGCGACCATGTTTTCGCCAACGCGCAGACAGGCAACATCCTGCTCGTGGGTGTAAGCATCTCGGAGGGCAACTGGCAGCTGGCGGGGCGCTACTTCTTCCCTGTGGTGTCGTTTGCCGTGGGTATTATGCTTGCCGATCTGGTACACGAGCGGTTTGGCAGCGTGATTCACTGGCGCCAGGTAACGGTGTTCTTTGAGGCCGTCATCTTGCTGGGCGTGAGCTTTATCCCCGGTGGCGGTTACAACCTGCTCGCCAACTGCCTCACTTCGTTTGCCTGCGGCATGCAGGTCGAGAGCTTCCGCAAGATCCACGGTCACGGCATCGCTACGACCATGTGCATCGGCAACTTGCGCAACGCGCTGCAAAACGTGGACGATTACATCATCACCCACAGGCGCGGCTTTTTGGAAAACGGCCTGCTGTACTTTGGCGTGATCTTTACCTTTGTGTTTGGCGCCGTGTTGGGCAACTGGTGTATTGAACGCATGGGCCTGCACGCCATCGTCGTGGCGAGCTTGCTGCTGTTTGTCGCGTTTGCCATCATGTTCATCGACCGCGAGCGCGACTTGCGCTTACGCTGGAAGGTTGCGGCCGAGGCTTGGAAAGAGGGCTGCCGAAAGTAACCGAATGCGGCAAAGGGGCTGTCCCTTTGCCGCAATATTTTTCATCATATGTTGAAACGCTTTAACACTTTTGACGTTCTCACGCGTTTTTTGTTTCAAAAGCGTTAGGATGGGACTCATAGCGTGGGGCGTAATGGATGCCCCGCACACGATGGGAGGCTATCAATGGCTAATCGTTTCGTTCTCAATACCATCTCTTATCATGGTTCCGGCGCCATCAAGGAGATCCCCGGCGAGCTCCAGCGTCGTGGCTACAAGAAGATCTTCGTCTGCTCCGACCCCGATCTGGTCAAGTTTGGCGTTACCGCTAAGGTGACCGACGAGCTCGACGCCGCCGGCATCGCTTGGAGCCTCTACTCCGAGATCAAGCCCAACCCCACGATTCAGAACGTCAAGGACGGCGTCGAGGCCTTCAAGGCCGCCGAGGCTGACGCTATCGTGACCATCGGTGGCGGCTCCTCCATGGACACCGCCAAGGCCATCGGCATTATTATCAACAACCCCGAGTTCGCCGATGTCCGCAGCCTCGAGGGCGTTGCTCCGACTAAGAACCATGCCGTGTTCACCATCGCCGTGCCGACGACCGCCGGTACCGCTGCTGAGGTGACCATCAACTACGTCATCACCGACCCCGAGAAGGTCCGCAAGTTCGTGTGCGTCGACACCAACGACGCCCCCGAGGTTGCTGTCGTCGATCCCGACATGATGGCTTCCATGCCCGCCGGCCTGACCGCTTCCACCGGCATGGACGCTCTGACCCACGCCATCGAGGGCTACACCACCAAGGGCGCTTGGGAGCTCTCCGATATGTTCCACTTTGAGGCCATTAAGCTGATCAGCGAGAACTTGCGCGACTCCGTCGCCGAGGCCAAGTCCGGTCAGCCCGGCTCCGGCCGCGAGGGCATGGCTCTTGGCCAGTATGTCGCCGGCATGGGCTTCTCCAACGTTGGCCTGGGCATCGACCACGCCATGGCTCACACCCTGTCCGCTCACTACGACACCCCGCACGGCGTCGCCTGCGCCATGCTGCTGCCGATTGCCATGGAGTTCAACAAGCCGGTTTGCGCCGAGCGCCTGGCCAAGGTCGCCGTCGCCATGGGCGTTGACACCACGGGCATGAGCACTGACGAGGCCGCCGACGCCGCCATCGCCGCCGTCAAGCAGCTTTCCGCCGACGTGAACATCCCGCACGTCTGCGAGGCTATGAAGGCTGACGAGATCGAGGTCCTGGCCAAGGACGCCATGGCCGACGCCTGCTTCCCGGGTAACCCGCGCGAGGCGACGCTCGACGACGTCATCGAGCTCTTCAAGAAGATCTGCCCGGCTGCCTAGCCTAGTTTGGTGTTCTTTCGCCTGTAGGCGTATGGTCTTTTGACTTGCCGCTGGCCCCGCCGCGCTACGCGCGGCGGGGCTTTTTGTGCCTCGTCGATGCCCCGAGATGGGCAAAACCAAGGCATGCTGCCCGCTGCGGATAGGTGGTGTACTTCCCAGCGTGCATTTTTGGGAGTATTCAGCAAGCTCTTAAGAATGCATAACGTTTTGAATGGCCCGTAGTGGTCCGCAGGCGCCCATCGGCAGCCATTGTGGGCGGGCTATCGATGAGTGGAGGGGGTTGTTACTGAGTTTTTGCTTTGCGACGACCTGCAACACTGCTGTAACCGCGTCGTTTTGTCGTTCGCGATGGGGTCGTTGGGGCCCACGGTGCTGAATACTCCGTTTTTTGCACGGCCCAAGGTGGGGTACCCTGAGACGAAGTAAAAAGATTCCTCATTTCTATGCAGATACCGATAGGATTTATGCAAGATTGGGATTGTAAGCCGTGCGCGTGCGTAAAATCGGCGGGAGGACGTCTGGAGGTGGCTCGGCTCCCAGAGCCTTGCGCGTGCAGAACGGTTAAAATCGGGACTCGGTCTTAGTTTTGCTTGGAAGGATGCACATGGCTTCTGTAATCGATGCTTCTCTAGAGGAGACGCTCTCCTATATCGCGGGACAGCTTAAGACGCTGACTTCTATTGCTTCGCCTACGGGCTATACCCGTGCGGCGACTGATTATCTAATGGAAACGTTGCGCGATATGGGCTTTGGGCCCGAGCGCTCCAATAAGGGCAATGTGCTCGTTGGGCTTGGTGGTGAGGGCGAGCCGCTCGTGTTGGCGAGCCATGTCGATACCTTGGGTGCCATGGTGCGTTCCATTAAGGACAATGGCCGCCTGCGTCCCACGACGCTTGGTGGGCACCAGTGGTCTACGGCCGATGGCGAGAACTGCACCGTCTACACGCGTGACGGTAATGTCTACACGGGCGTGGTCCTCAATACTGAGCCTTCGGCGCACGTGGCCGATGAGCCGGTCAAGACCATCGAGAAGAACATGGAAATCCTGCTCGACGAGAACGTTGACAGCAAGGATGACGTGCTTGAGCTGGGCATTCAGACGGGCGACATCATCGCTATGGATCCGCGCACCACGGTGACGGAGAGCGGTTACATCAAGAGTCGCTTCCTTGACGACAAGCTGTCCGCGTCGATTCTGCTGGGTTTGGCCCGCGCCGTCGCCGACGACGAGGTGACGCTTTCGCGCAAGGTATCGCTGCTCTTTACGGTGTACGAGGAGGTCGGCCACGGCGGTGCCTTTGTGCCGGCCGACACGCGCGAGATGATCAGCGTGGACATGGGCTGCGTGGGCGACGACCTGGGCTGCACCGAGCGCATGGTTTCGATTTGCGCCAAGGATTCGGGCGGTCCGTACAACTACGACCTGGTAACCACGCTGTCCAACATCGCGCGCGAGCTGGAGCTCGATTACGCCATCGATGTGTACCCGCACTATGGCTCCGACGTCGAGGCCACGCTCTCGGCCGGCTACGACATTCGCCATGGTCTGATCGGCCCCGGCGTGTACGCGAGCCACAACTACGAGCGCAGCCACATCGACGGCGTGCGCAATACCTACGAGCTGGTTCGCGCCTACGTTCAGCGCTAGGGGAGTAGCTTGCGACTCGGCTGACCAATCGCTAAGGCCCGATTTCTCGGGCCTTTTTTCGCTTTGGGTTGTTTAGTATTATGATGTATGTAATCTATTAACTAAACGTTTAAATTACTTAACGAGGTGATGCGGTGTATGGATACGTCTGAGTACTTGTCTATGGGTGATGCTGCCCGCCTGCTGGGCGTTACGAAAGCCCGCATATCTCAACTTGCCTCATCGGGAACGCTCGCGTGCGATATTGTGGGCGGACGGAAGATGGTCGAGTACAATTCCGCGGTCGCTTATCAAAAGGTCCGCAAACGTGGACGCCGTCCTGCGGCCGATGTGGGGCGCAAGTTTACGCTGATGTCGGCCGACCATGAGGTCGCGCATGTCTCATTTGATCCGACGCGCGAGTTTCCCTTCGAAATCGCCGGGGTCCTCGATGCGCAACGAATGCCGTTTGGCACATGCTCGAGCTCTTCTCTTACGGTGAATAAACGGGAGCTCAACGTGTGGTGGAGCCATCGGTCGGTGCCTGACGTCCGCCCCGGGCTCGTCTCGCGCTATCGTGAACTGGGAATTGCCAGTGGCATCGAGGTTCCGGTTCGGTGCCTGGGCCTATCACTTTCGGATTGTTATTGGCTGCGACCGGCAGAATGCGACGGGCTCGAATGGCGAAACCTCAATTACTTCGAGAATGATTTTGAGCGATCGGCGCCCGAAGAGCGTTCGGGTTGGCTGGAAGGCATCGGTCTTAAAAATCCGGATAACACGTCCGAGGGCGAGCTCCCTAAATCGTGGATGATCCGAAACGGCATTCGCGTTTTGGCTAAAGGGTGCGGGATGGACGATCAGCGTCCCTTTAACGAGGCGGTTGCAACGGCTCTGCATCGTCGCTTGCTGTCGGAGGGCGAGTTTGTTCCTTATACGGTTGAGCGGATGTTCGATGGCCCTGTGTGTCTGTGCGACGACTTTCTAGACGGCCGCGAGGAATATGTTCCGGCTGTTTACGTTAAGAACGCCCTTGGCGGCCAGCGAGGAAGCTCGACGTACGACCGGTACTGCCGCTACCTCGGCAAGCATGGTGTCGATGAGGCCGCTGTGAGAAGGTCTATGTCGCAGATGATTGTCTGCGATGCCCTTTTGGCCAACAGCGACCGCCATTGGCGAAACTTCGGCATCATCCGCAATGTCGATACCCTGGAGATAAGGCCTGCTCCGCTGTTCGATAGCGGCAATTGCCTGTGGTACAACGTACCAACTGCCGTGCTCGCAGCTGGGGAGTTTGGGTTTTCTGCTAAGCCGTTTGGGCCCGACCCTTCCGTCCAGCTGGCGCTTGCGGACTCGCTCGATTGGTTCGATCCATCGCGGCTCAACGGATTTGTTGATGAGGCGATCGAGATTCTTTCGCAGAGCGAATGGGCGACGGCGGAGGGTCGACTCGAGGCCATTTGCCGCGGCCTCGAGCGTCGCGTAATCGAGGTTAGTGCCGCTGTTGAGGTGCTTCGACACGTGCAGCGATAAACCTGCGGCTACTTAAGTGCGCCGGTCACCGTGCCGCCGCCCAGGACGATGTCGCCGCGATAGACTACAACGGCTTGGCCGGGGGCGATGGCTCGCTGCGGCTCGTCAAAAGTTAGCAGCATTTGTCCGTCGGCGTCACGCGTAAGGGTCGCTGCCTGGTCTTTCTGACGGTAGCGGTACTTGGCACCTACGCGAATGCCGCCGGCGTCGAGCTCCGCCTCCATGCATGCGTCCGGCGCGCTCCAGATCCACTCATCGGCCGTGAGGGCAGAGGCGGTTAGGTCCTCGGCCTCGCCCAGATGCACGGTGTTGTTGGCGGCGTCGACGCCCGTCACATACACGGGATGCGCCATCGCGACGCCCAGGCCTTTGCGCTGGCCGATGGTGTAGCGCAGCGCGCCATTGTGGCGCCCGACCACGCTGCCGTCGCGCCACACAATGTCGCCCGGTGCAGCGGGATGTCCGCAGCGGCGCTCGATATAGCCCGCGTAGTCACCGTCTGGAATAAAGCAGATGTCCTCGCTTTCGGCCTTCTTGGCGTTGGTAAAGCCCTTCTCGGCGGCTATGCGGCGCACGTCGCGCTCTTTGTCTAGGCCTGCCAGCGGAAAGATCGTGTGCGCCAGGCGCTCCTGCGTAAGCGAATACAAAAAGTAGCTCTGGTCCTTTTTGGAATCTTCGCCGCGATGTAGCTGCCAGGTGCCGTCTGCCGCCTGGCTTGTTTTGGCGTAATGTCCCGTTGCGATGTAGTCGCAGCCCATATCCAGCGCTGCATCGAGCAGCGCGCCAAACTTAATGTGGCGGTTGCAGATAATGCACGGATTGGGCGTCAGCCCCTCCTGGTAGGCGTTCACAAAGCGCTCGATCACGTTGCGGTCGAAGGTTTGCTGCAGGTCGAGCACATGGTGGGGTATCCCCAGTCGCTCGGCGACGGCCTTTGCATCGGCGATGTCGCGGTCGACTTTGCTCATGCCCGTGTCGGGGTCGGGCGCGGGGCAGGTGAGGCGCATGGTGGCGCCGACGCATTCGTATCCCTGGCGCTTGAGCAGGTACGCGGTCACGCTGGAATCGACGCCGCCGCTCATGGCGACGAGCACGCGCTTGTTGTGCATGGGGAGGTTCTCCTTGGTGGCATGTGGCCAAAAAAGAAAAGCGGCGCGGGAGGCTGGTTCCGCGCCGCAGACATTGTAGCAAGTTCGGACGTCCTGTGGGACACCCTGTTGGGATGAGCTCAGGCCGCCAGAAGAGAGGGTAGACCGGCGTGCCTTGGGCCTATCGACAAGTGACGGGCCCTTAGTCCTGGAACAGTGCCGTGGACAGGTAGCGCTCGCCGGTGTCGGCAAGCAGGGCCACGATGGTCTTACCCTCGTTCTCGGGACGCTTGGCCAGTTGCAGTGCGGCCCACACGGCGGCACCGGACGAAATGCCCACGAGCACGCCCTCCTTGTGGCCCACGGCGCGGCCGGTGGCAAAGGCGTCGCCGTTCTCGACGGGGATGATCTCGTCGTAGACCTGGGTGTCGAGGACGTCGGGCACAAAGCCGGCGCCGATGCCCTGGATCTTGTGCGGGCCGGCCTGGCCCTTAGAGAGCACCGGGGAGGTGGCGGGCTCGACGGCGACGACCTTAATCTCGGGGTTTTGCTCCTTGAGGAACTCGCCCACGCCGGTCACGGTGCCACCGGTGCCAACGCCGGCGACGAAGATGTCGACCTTGCCGTCGGCGTCGTCCCAGATCTCGGGGCCGGTCGTGGCCTTGTGAATGGCGGGGTTGGCGGGGTTCACAAACTGGCCGGCGATGATGCTGTTGGGCGTCTCCTTCTGCAGCTCCTCGGCCTTGGCGATGGCGCCCTTCATGCCCTTGGATCCGTCGGTGAGTACGAGCTGTGCGCCATATGCCTGCATAAGCTTGCGGCGCTCGACGGACATGGTCTCGGGCATGGTGATGATCACCTTGTAGCCGCGAGCCGCCGCCACCGAGGCGATGCCGACGCCGGTGTTGCCGCTCGTGGGCTCGATGATGGTGTAGTCGCCGCCGCGCACGAGCTTGCCTGCCTTCTCGGCCTCGTCAATCATGTTCTTGGCGACGCGGTCTTTAACGGAGCCGGCGGGGTTGAAGTATTCCAGTTTGACGAGCACGCGTGCCTTGAGGTCCTCGTCGGCCTCAAAGTGGGTGAGCTCCAGAAGCGGGGTGTGGCCGATAAGCTGATCGATGGACGTGTAAACCTTGCTCATGGTGAACCTCCAAAGTGTTCAAGTTGCTGGTTGCCGTGTGGTTTTACGGTGCGTGTAGCAGCTAAACCCATAAACCTTATAGGTTGTTCGTTTAGCTGTTGGCAAGCATAGTAGACACTAAAGCCTAGTAATGCAATAGGAAATAGAAGATTATTACGAGTCGATTAACCATCTTGACCGGAACGGGTATTTTCAAACCCATTTTTTCGGCTAGAATTTCAACGGACTAAAAGACCGAAAGGCAGCACTATATATGTTGGTTTCTACTAAGGGCAGGTACGCCCTGCGCGTTATGGTCGATCTGGCCGAGCACCAGGCGGCCGGTCGCATCCCGCTCAAAGAGATCGCGGCGCGACAGGGGATTTCCGAGAAATATCTCGAGAACATCTTGGCTACGCTCGTGCGCGCCAACATGCTTTCGGGCATGCGTGGCAAGGGCGGCGGCTATGTGCTCACGCGTCCGCCCGAGCAGTACACGGTGGGCGAGATCTTGCGCCTGACCGAGGGCAGTCTGGCGCCGGTCGCCTGCCTGGATGGCGACTGCAAGGGCTGCTCGCGCTCGGATGAGTGCCCCACGCTCGATGTGTGGAAGAACCTGGACAAGCTCATCAACGACTACCTCGACGGCGTGACGCTCGACCAGCTCGTCGCCCCCAGCGAAGGCTACGACTACGTCATCTAGCCCACCTGCCATTTGGGGACGGGGTGGAAATGGTAGATTTTCTTGCCCTCTGAGACTTGGCAAATAAGAAGGCCGCCCATTTTTGCGATGGGCGGCCTTTGATTTGGTCCGATGCGTTTGTGTGTCGGGGGCGTTCTACTCTTCGGCAAGACTATCGAGGATGCTGCGCATGATGGACACTAGGATGCTGCCCATAAAGGCCGAGCCAAAGCCGGCGATGGAGATGCCGACGCCCAACAGGTTGACCGACAGGTAGCTGGCGAGCTCCAGCATAAAGCTGTTGAGCACGAGCTGGAAAATGCCGAGCGTAATGATCGTGAGCGGCAGTGAGATGACCGTGAGGAACGGTTTGACGAACGAATCGACGATGTTGAGGAACAGTCCCACAAAGGCAAAGCAGACCCAGGTCTCGGCAAAGCCGAAGGGTTGGATACCGGGGACGAGGAACGTGGCGATCGCGATGGCGATCGAGGTGAAGAGCCAGTTAAGCATAAAGCGCATGGCGTGAATCCTTTCTTGCGCCGGGGTTGCTGGCGTCGTGTGAAGCGGCTTGCGGCGGCGACTTGGATGGTTGCGCGGGCGCGCCGCGGTGTTTGGGCGCCCATTGTCTCAAATATTCGTGGAGCTTACGTGCGCATACGGTTTCTAAACGGCGTTCGTCCTGAAAAACGCGCCGCTGGCAGAGAGTCTTGTCGCTTTAGTTTGGTGGTGTGCTACACTGCTACGGGCAAAAGCCACAGGCGTTGCCCTATTGCATAGAACGGGCGAACGATGCCCGATGTCAGTATCAACTTCGATGCCTTTTGGCGGGTTTGGCGGTGATCGATGAATATCGAGAACATGTTTGACAAGCCTGATGTCAAGCAGCTGGTCCACGCATTTAGTCTTTTGGACGACGAGAAGGATATCCAAGCGTTTTTGACCGATATCTGCACGCCGCGCGAGATTTGCGACCTTTCTCAGCGTTTGCAGGTTGCGCGCTATTTGGACGAGGGCGAGCCTTATGTTGAGGTTCAGGCCCGTACCGGCGCTTCGTCCACCACGGTGAGCCGTGTGTCCAAGGCGCTCAACGGCGAGTACGGTGGCTACCGCAAAATCCTCATTAAGCTGGAGGACGGCGAGTAGGCCGCGCAAAAAACGAATTGTACAAAACCGCCCCTCCGGGGGCGGTTTTTATGTGCCCGCAATCGGCTGGTGCGTTGGGGTCAGGTTGCTTTGTACCAAAAGATGGAGCTGCGGTGGCAATGTGTCCGCGTGGGCGGGTAGGATGGATGCATTGATTATTGCGAACAGTTTGAGCGGAGGACCATGCCTGTTCGAATCTATACCACCAATGCCGGCACGGATTTGAGCGATGCCGAGTCGGCGCTGCTTGCCGACCTTATTGCCCGTCACGGGCGTGCCGTGTTGCTGGCACCAACGTTTGCCGAGTTCGACCTGTGCCGTCATGATGCAGCTGCGTCCGGCGCTTCCCTGGGTGTTGACTACAAGACTCCTTCGTCGTGGCTCCGTTCGTTGTGGGAGCTTTTGGGCGATGGTCGCAGCTTTGTGGATAACCTGCAACGCCAGATGCTGTTTTCGGATATGATTGCCCGCCGCAACGATGCCGACCTGCAGCCGCTTTCGCGTAGCCAGGGCACGGTGTGCATGCTCGCGCGCATGGCTCGCGATGTGCTTCCGGGTGTGGCAGGGACAGGTGCCGAGCGTTGCTGCGACAACGTTTGCAAGCCCAAGCCCAAAAGCGACGCCGAGGCTCGCGTGTTCGAGCTTTTGTGCGCCTATGCGTGCGGCTTGGACCGTCGAGATATGGTCGAGCCCTGCGAGGCGGCTGACATTATGGCCGGCGCTTTGACCGACAGCCTGCCGGCGTGCGCCCGCGCCGTTTGCATGCGCGGCGTCACGTCATTTACGTATGGCCTACTCGAGCTGCTGTCCGCCGTGGCAAACAACGGGGGAGAGGTTGTCGTGCTGCTCGCCCGCGAGCAAGCGGCGATGCGTGAGGAGCTGGCCACGGCCCTTGATACCCGCGGTGTGCTGTTTGAGGTTGCACCGCTGGACGAGGATGCTGGCGCTCCCGCGACTGCTCCAAAGTCCGTCGCACGTCCTGCCTTTGTGGAAGTCGCCGGCCCCCATGCTCGTGCCCGTGTCTATGCGGACGTCATCGATAAGATGGTGAAAGCGCACAAGGAGTCCAAGGTCAACGATGCCGCCTCCGCGCCCGCCGATCCCGTGCGCGTGCTCGTTGTTTCTGCCCGGGCACCCCAGCTGTTCGGTGAGCTCGCCGCTCGTTTGGCGGCGCGCCACGTTGCTGCCGAGACGACCGAGTTCACGGCGTTTTCTCAATCCATTGTGGGCAGGCAGTTCACGGCGCTCGCCAACCTGATCGAGCGTATGAAGGCCGCCGACGAAGGGGCAGCTTCCAAGACTGAGTGGTGGCCCGCTCCGGAGCTTACCGACTGGATTTACAGCCCGCTTTCGGGTGCCGACGCCGCCAGCGCGCGCAAGTTCGACAAGAATATGCGTCTCTCGCGCAGCAAGACTACCGCGGGCGTCAAGAGCTTGCTGCAGAGCGTGCAGGGCCAGATCAGGGGCGCGCGTAAAGCGGCGAGTGACGAGAACTGGTTTAAGAACGTGCCGTGCGTGGTCTCGGACGTGTTCCAGGCGCTGTGGCGCGACAAGCCCGTGACGGCGCTCAAGGCCATGCTTGCCGTCGCCGAGGCGCTGCCCGATCGCGCGTTTGGCGGTCTCGACGGTCAGGCCCGTCGCCAGGCTGAAACGGCCCTACTGCGCCACGCCATCGACATTCTTATGAACGAAGCCCGCGTGCTCGATGTGTCGCAGGCAGCGACCGTGCCCGTGCTCGACGGCGTTCGCACCAAGGTGGATAAGCGCAGCGCCGCATACGATTACGAGACCTACGAGGTAGACCGCGCGCCGCGCGCCCAGGTGCGCTTTGTGTCGCTTGCCGATGCGGCGGCGTTGCGTCCCGGCAGCTACGATGCCGTCCTGTTTGCCGATGTCGATCTGGACAGCTATCCGCTTTCGCACGAGGAGGGCCCGCTTGCCACATTGACGGCGAGCCTTGGCCGCGAGGACGTGACGCTTGAGCCTGCGGCCCTACTGCGCGTGCGCTTTGGTCGTGCGATGCAAGCGGCGAGCGGTCCGGTTACGCTCGCCCGTGTGACCCACGATCGTCAGGCGCGCGAGTGCTATCCGGCGGCCGTGTGGACCGAGTTGCGTGCGCACGCTAAGGCCGCTGACGCCGACAAGGCCGCTGACGACGCTAAGGCTGCTGACGCCGACAAGGCGACGTGCGTGGGCGAGGGTGATATCGTAAGGGACTTCGATCTCGCCGCCGGCGAAGGGCTCGAGCGCAAGCGGGTCGCATGTGAGGCCCCTCAGCATTTGAGTGCCGAGGCCGTGCCGTATTTGGTTCTGCGCCGTCGCGATGGCGAGGGCGAGGATGCGCCGCTGGTGCCGCGCCTGACGTCCGCCTCGCAGATCGAGGCCTATTCCACCTGTCCGCTGTGCTGGTTCGTGTCGTATCGCGTGAAGCCCCAGTCCATCGACGCGGGCTTTGGCAACATGGAAAAGGGCAACTTCGTCCACGACGTGCTGGAACATCTGCATGCCCGTCTGCCCCAAGAGGGCATGGAGCGCGTGACGCCCATGAATCTGCCGCGCGCGCAGGACCTGCTGCGCAAAGTCTTTGCCGAGACCCTGACCGAGCACGCCGGCAAGCGCGGTACCGAGGGCCCTCTGGTGCCGCTCTCCCCGGTGGAGGAGCGTCAGGTGGCCGAGATCTTGCCGCAGTTGGAGGGCGTGCTTGCCTACGAGTCCGAGGCACTTGCCCCCTTTGCCCCGCGCTACCTGGAGTTTGCGTTCAACGAGCTCCAGGTCGAGTATGCCGGTTGGCCGCTTGGCGGGCGCATCGACCGCGTGGACGTGGACGCCGAGAATCGTGCTGTGGTGATCGACTACAAGCATCGCACGGGCGTCGAGGAGTTTAAGCTCGCCGACCCTACGGTGCGCGACGAGGAGTCGGGCGCGGCTCCCATCGACGATCCGCGGTGGCTACCGCCCCATACCCAGACGCTTATCTACGCGCAGGCCATGCGCCGGGCGCTGGATTTGGACACCCGCGCGGCGCTCTATTTTTCGACCAAGGGCGGCAAGCCGGCGTTGCGCGGTGCCGCGAGCGCCGAGCTGCTCGAGGAAGAGCGCGGCGACGGCCGCATCCCGGGCCTTAAGAAGGGCTTTCCGGGCGAGGGCGGCAGCATGGACTTCGACGCCCTGCTCGATCGCGTGGAGGCCGGCATCGCCGAGCGCCTGCGCGAGCTCGAGGCAGGCAACGTTGCCGCCGTCGACCCGACGTCGGCTCAGGCCGCGCATGCGCGCTGCTCGTATAACCACGAAGGAACGTTTGTAAGGAGGGACGTGTAGACCATGGATCTTTCGACTTTGATGCCGCAACAGCTCCAGATCGTCAAGACGCTCGACCGTCCGCTGTTTGTCTCGGCGGGCGCCGGTTCGGGCAAGACCTTTACCCTCACGCGCCGCATCGTCTACGCGCTCTCGCCCGAATCCGGTCCGTTCGTTGAGCATCTGGACCAGGTGCTCGCCATTACCTTTACCAAAGATGCCGCGGCCGAGATCCGTGACCGCGTGCGCCGTGCGCTTATCGACGAGGGCATGGACGAGGAGGCCCTGGCCGTCGACGATGCGTGGATCTCGACCATTCACGGCATGTGCTCGCGTATCCTGCGCGCACACGCGCTGGAGCTGGGCATCGACCCCGAATTCACGGTGCTCACCGATACCGACGAGCTTATGGACCAGGCTGTTGAGCATGTGCTGGCCCGCGCGACGGCGCCCGATGCTGCCCCCGAGCTCGCCGCTTCGCTTAAAAGCCTCTACGCCTGGTACCCCATGGCGGGCGAGGGCGGCCCCTTTGGCGCCGGAACCACCATCAAGGGCCTGGTGCGCGAGCTGCTGGAGCTCTCGAGCCAGCTGCCGGGCGGCATGGACGACGTGTGCGTGGCACGCGGCCAGGCCGACACCTCGGCGCTTGCCGACGCATATCGCGCAGCACTGGGTGCGAGCAAGGCCGCGACCGAGAAGGCACAGGTGGCACTCGACGCCATCGATGCGTTCGAGGCGAGCGGCAAGACCATGGCCGATGCGGCGCGACTCATGATGTCGTGCACCATGCCACGGGCGAGCAAGGCATTTCCTAAGGAGCAGGTCGAGCTGCTCAAGGCCGAGGCTGCCGATGCGTTTATCGATATCGTGCTTGCCTGCGGTGGCCCGGCACTCGATGCGCTGGTGGGCCTGGCCCGTTCCGTGGAGGCTGAGTATCGCGCGCTGAAGGCTGCCCAGTCCGCCCTCGATAATAACGACCTGCTGCGCATGGCCTACGAGGCCCTGCGCGATTACCCGGCCATCCGAGCGGCATACGAGGGCCGCTTTAAGATGGTCATGATCGACGAGTTCCAGGATACCGACCAGATGCAGGTCGATCTGATCCGATACCTGACGGGTGCGGGGGAGCGCGCGCTGTGCACCGTGGGCGATGCACAGCAGTCGATCTATCGCTTCCGCGGCGCCGAGGTCGAGGTGTTCCGTCGCCAGGAGCGCAAAGTGGGATCGACGGCGGCGTCCGAGGCGACTGCCGTGGCCGACGCCCCTGCTGGCGAGCTCGTCAAGCTCGTGCGCAACTTCCGCAGCCATGACGAGGTACTGCGTTACGTGGCACGCGTCTTCGACGGCGATGACGGCGGCCTGATGCAGGGCTTTTTGGACCTTGAGGCGAGCGACGGCCGCAAGGACACGCTGGTGGCAGATGCCTCGCGTCGCCAGGCCCTCTTTGTTGCCGGCGGCAGTACGCAGGAGCGCACACAGGCCAAGGCCCGTGCGATCGCTGAGCGATTCCGCGCGCTTGCCGATGCCGGCCAGCCCCAGGGCGGCATGGTGCTGCTGCTGGGCCGCATGACCAACGCCGACGTCTACGCCCAGGCCTTCCGCGACCAGGGGCTCGACTGCGTGATCGCAGGCGGCTCAGTCTTTGCCCAAGCAGCCGAGGTGCAGACGGTGCGCGCCCTGGTTTGCGCGCTCGCCAATCCGGCCGATACGGCGCAGGGCCTTATGCCGCTGCTGGCCTCGCCGATGTTTGCGCTGGGCGCCCAGGAGTTTTTGGCGCTGGCGACCAAGCTCGATAGCGAGACGGGGGAGACCTCGCGCCGGAATATCGACGTGGGCATCATGAGTGATTCCGATGTGCCGGGTTTGCAAGACTTGCCGCTCGTGACGCGCGCCCGCGAGGTGCTGCGGTATGCGCTTCGTCGTGTGGGCCGCGATTCGTTCGCGGCGATCGCGCGCGACGTGGTCAACGCTTCGGGCTGGTTCGTGCGTCTGGCGCAGCGCGGCCCCGAGGGCAAGGCCATTGCCGCCAACGTGCTCAAGGCGCTCGACGCCGTGGCCGAGGCGGAGGCCGAGTTCGGCAACTCGCCGCGTTCCATCGCGCTGGCCTTCGACCGCTTCTTGGCGGGCAAGGAAGCCCCGGGTGCCCTCAACGAGGAGGGTGACGGCGCGGTGCGCATCATGACGGTGCATGCCTCCAAGGGTCTGGAATATCCGGTCGTGGCGGTCGCGGAGTGCTTTGGCGTGCGCAAATCGTCCGGTGCGGCTCAGATGGGTCGCGTTGAGGGCGGAGCGCAGGTCGTGGCACTGCCGGCACGCTTCGACGGCGTTAAACTCGCGGACGGAACTTTTGTGAAGGGCGACGACGTTAAAAAGCAGTTTGAGCATGCGTTTAAGGGCAAGGGCACGTCGCTATGGCTGCCGCCGGAGCTCATGGAGGACGTCTGCGCGACGGGTTCTCCCGCTGAGGCATTTGCTCGCCTGCGCAACGACGACCTGCAGCTTTCGCTCGAAGAGCGGGCTCGTTTGCTCTATGTCGCCATGACGCGTGCGCGAGAGCTGGTCATTCTGGCGATGGATGCCGGCGTGAGCCGTGGCAAGGTGACGGCGCCGACCTTCGACGTCGAGACCGATCTGACCTACGACGTGCTGCGCCGTATTTTGCCGACCGACGCTCTGGACATGCCGCAGCTCGATGCCGACCGCCTGGTGTTCGACAACTCCCAGCCGGGCGACTACGAGCTCATTTCGCTCGCGAACTTTACCTTTGGCGAGCAGGCGTTTGAGGCCAACGCTTCGCTGGATACCGAGGGCAGGCTCGTCCGTGGCGATGCGGAGCCGGAGGGTGCCGGTGCAGATGGCCGCGCAACGTCTGC
>OAVX01000502.1_pt1 | contig 21537 bp, 19 predicted proteins | sample 1476471 | NCBI WGS metagenome assembly OAVX01 (sample SAMEA2580114, study PRJEB22360) | human gut metagenome | biome: human gut; feature: human-associated habitat; material: faeces | place: Denmark | collected 2008/2010
GAGGGCCGCAGTCTTCTGCCGCGCGCCGCCCCCCGGGGGGGGGGAACCGGCGGGATAGACCGGTTCAGATGGGGCTTTGATGCATGGGTGGTCTGTTGTTGTTCAAATGGGTATCATACTGTGGTTACTGCATCGACTCTGTGATGCATGTTTGTACGTTCCCGGCGGTCGGTTTGCCAGAAGCGCCCCGTCGGTTGTTCCAGACCCGTTTCGAAGAAAGGAAACAACACTCACCTATGGCAGCTAAAAAATCATCTCCCTTGAAGATCATCCCGCTCGGCGGCCTTGATGGCATCGGCAAGAACATGACGGTCATCGAGTGCGGCGACGACATGGTGCTCGTCGACGCCGGCCTCATGTTCCCCGATGATTCCCAGCCCGGTATCGATCTGGTACTTCCGGATTACACCTACGTCCTGGAGAATGAGGAGAAGCTCCGCGGCATCATCGTCACTCACGGCCACGAGGACCACACCGGTTCGCTTCCGTATCTGCTGCAGGACCTCAACAACAAGGTGCCCATCTTCTCGAGCAAGCTGACACTCGGCTTTATCGAGGGCAAGCTCTCCGAGTTCCGCATTCGTGCACCCAAGTTCCGTGAGGTCAAGGGCGGCAGCCACGTCAATTTGGGTGGCATCTCGCTCGACTTCTTCTCGATGACGCACTCCATCCCGGGCGCTCTGGGCGTGTTTATCCGCACCAACCAGGGCACCGTTATGCACACCGGCGACTTTAAGCTCGACCAGACGCCCATCGACGGCGTTACGCCCGACTATGCTGCTATCAGCCGCTTTGCCAAGCAGGGCATCGACCTGTTGCTGTCCGACTCCACCAACGCCACGGTTCCGGGCTTTACCAAGTCCGAGGCCGAGGTTGGCCCCAATCTGCTGCATGCCATCAAGAATGCTCCGGGCCGCGTGTTCGTCGCTTCGTTCTCGAGCCACATCCATCGTCTGCAGCAGATCTGCGACGCTGCCCGCAAGTGCGGCCGCAAGGTCGTCGTGACCGGTCGTTCCATGCTCACCAACACCCGTGTGGCGCGCGAGCTCGGTTATCTCAACATCGATGATGCCGATATTATCGATGCCTTCGATATCGATAACCTGCCCGACGACAAGATCGTCGTCATGTGCACCGGTTCGCAGGGCGAGCCCCTGTCGGCCCTTTCGCGCATGGCCAACGGCGAGCACAAGACGCTCTCCATCCACGAGGGCGATACCGTCATCCTCTCGGCAACGCCGGTCCCCGGTAACGAGAAGGCCGTCCAGCAGGTCGTCAATAGCCTGGCCAAGCTTGGCTGCGACGTGTGGGATAAGAACCGCGCCCTCGTTCACGTCTCGGGTCACGGTAGCCAGGAGGAGCTCAAGCTCCTGATGGCCATGGCCAAGCCCACGTACTTTATGCCGGTCCACGGCGAGGCCGTACATCTGCGTGCCCATGCCCAGCTTGCCCGTAAGATGGGCATCAAGGAAGATCATATCTTTATCCTCGACAACGGAGATACGCTCGAGATGCGTGGCGGTATCGTCAAGCGCGGTACGCCCGTCGAGTCTGGCGTCGTCTACGTCGACGGACTGCGCATCGGCGATACCGACCCTATCGTTCTGCGCGATCGTCAGAAGCTTGCCAACGACGGTATGGTCACGGCCGTCGCTATCGTTTCGCTCAAGCACAAGAAGATCGAGGCCATCGAGTTCTCGGGCCGCGGTGTCTCCTTTGCCATCGACGACCAGTTCTCCGAGGACGCCTCCGCTTCCATCATGAAGACGATCGAGAAGGGCAAGTTCAGCTTTACGAGCAGCGGTTCCGATGCCATTCGCAAGGCCGTGCGCGACTCGCTCTCTAACTCTATCTGGAGCCGTACACGCACTCGTCCGATGATCATCCCGGTCGTCATGGAGGTTTAGTTTGGCGCGCGGATCTGCACAAAACGCCAAAGGCAATAAAGCCAACAACCAACCGGCATCTGCTAAGGGTGCCGGTTCCCATCTTCGTGCCAATAAGGGCCACGAGGCCGAGTTCGACGATTTTGAGCCCCTGGTCGAGCCTTCGGCCAACCGCGATATCGCCGGCGTGGTCATTGCCGTTTTGGCGATTGCGTCCTTCATTGCCGTGATTTCGCCGGCGACCGCACCCGTTACGGCTGCGGTTGCCGGTTTCTACCACCTGGGCTTTGGTCTGGGCGCCTACGTGCTGCCGATCGTCATTTTGCTGTTTGCCGCCACACTCTTTTTAGGCGAGGACTCGCCGCTCAACGTGCGCTCTGTTGCGGGCGGTGCCGTGGTCTTTATCGCCGTCGTCTCCATTCTCTCGCTGATGGTGCCGGGTACGAGCGACTCGTGCAATCTTATGTTCACGCCGCAAAACCTGTCCGCCTCGGGTGGCTACATCGGTGCGTTTATTGCGAGTGCGCTGCAGAATGCCCTGGGTAAGCCTATCGCGATGGTGGTCCTGTTGGGTCTGGCCGTCGTTGGCTTTGTCATCATCGGCTTTTCGGTGGGCGGCGTTTTGCGCTCTGCCCGTGACCGTGCGGCCGATTTTGCCGAGCGCCGTCGTGCCGACGTCAACGCGAGTCCGTGGGGTGACGACGAAGCCCTGTCGGTGCCCGGCGTTGCCCGTCCGCACCTGAGCATTCTTCGTCAAAAGGGCTCCGATATGGCCGTGACCACGTTCATGGGCAACGATTCGGACCCGGTTTTGGACGATGACGACGAGGACGGGGATCCGTTTGTCGATGTGTCCGATGCCGTGGAGGCCGAGCGCGCCAAGACGACGCTGCTGCCGCGCCGTCATGCCAAGAAGGGCAAGACGGCTCCCAAGCTCAATACGAGCGAGCCCGATCCGTCCTGGTCCGAGAGCGAGATTGAGCTTACCGAGGGCGATGACGAGGACGACGAGTCCCCGCTCGAGACTGCTAAAACCACCTTGCTGCCGCGCCGCCATGCAAAGCGCGGTCAGGTGACCGGCCAGCTTTCTATGGAGGACGATCCGGACAAGGTCGACGAGTCCGAGCCGCCGTTCGCCGTTAATCCCGTCTCGGCCGCCCCTCAAATTCCTGATTTCCTCAAGCATCCCAAGGTTGCCGATACGGCTGTCGCGGGCGCTGTCGAGGCGTCTACTTCGAGCGATGGGGGAGCGGGCAATGCCCCCACGGATAACAAGGGCGAAGAAGAGGAAGGCCTTAAGCTTCCGCCGCTCGAAATCCTGCATGCAAACCCTCAGTCCGCTTCTGCCGCGTCTTCGGACAAGGAGCTGGAACAGACCGCCGAGTCGTTGCAGTCCACGCTGCTCGAGTTTGGCCGTAGCGCTCGCGTGGTCGGCTGGATTGCCGGTCCCACGGTGACGACCTTTAAGCTGCAGCCCGGCGAGGGTGAGCGCGTGAGCAAGATTTCGAGCCTTGAGGATGACATCGCACTGTCGCTTGCTGCTCAGTCCGTGCGTATCTTTGCCCCGATTCCCGGCACCTCGCTCGTGGGTATCGAGATCCCCAATCGCAAGCGTCAGAACGTCAACTTGGGCGACGTGCTGCCCTATGTTAAGGGCGGTCCGCTTGAGCTTGCCATCGGCCGCGACGCCGAGGGCACGCCGGTCGTCGCCGACCTCGCCAAGATGCCCCACCTGCTGATCGCCGGTACCACGGGTTCCGGTAAGTCGGTCATGATCAACTCCATCATCACGACCCTGCTCATGCGCGCGCTCCCCGAGGACGTTCGCTTGATCATGGTCGACCCCAAGCGCGTCGAGCTCGCAGGCTATAACGGCCTGCCGCATCTTTACGTGCCCGTAGTGACCGAGCCCAAGCAGGCCGCGAGTGCCTTGCAGTGGGCGGTGTCCGAGATGGAGCGCCGCCTGAAGGTCTTCGAGCGCCTTAACGTGCGCAAGATCTCGACCTATAACGAAAAGCAGGCCGCCGGCGAGTTTGAGCATTACGATAACCCGCCGCAGAAGATGCCCTACCTGGTCATCATCATCGACGAGCTTTCGGACCTGATGATGGTCGCCGGCAAGGACGTCGAGGCGTCGATTGTGCGTATCGCCCAGCTGGGCCGTGCCGCCGGTATCCACCTTATCGTGGCGACTCAGCGTCCGAGCTCCAACGTGGTGACGGGTCTCATCAAGGCAAACATTACCAACCGTATCGCCTTCAACGTCGCAACGGGCATCGACTCCCGCGTCATCATCGACCAGATGGGTGCCGAAAAGCTCACCGGCTTGGGTGACATGCTGTTCTCAAAGGTCGACTGGGGCAAGCCCCGCCGTATCCAGGGCTGCTTTGTTTCGGATGACGAGATCAACGAGATTGTCGAGTTCGTCAAGTCGCAAAGCGAGCCCGACTACCATGAGGAGATCCTGTCGGCTGTGGCACCTGCCTCCATGTCCATGGCAGGTGGCGGCGGCATCGTGCGCACCGGCGTTGCCGAGCCTCAGGACGACGATCCGCTTATCTGGGAAGCCGCTCATATTGTGGTGGAATCGCAGCTGGGCTCCACATCTGGCCTGCAGCGTCGCCTGAAGGTTGGCTATGCGCGCGCCGGGCGTATTATGGACATGCTGGAAGAAAAGGGTGTCGTCGGACCGCCCGACGGTTCCAAGCCGCGCGAGGTCCTGCTGGATGAAGAAGGCCTTGCCGCGCTGGAATCCGTTGACGCTGAGATGGCACGTGAAGATCGTGAGTTTGGAGGATTCTGATGGCTGCACGCTTTGGTGACATGCTGCTCGAGCAGCGTCGCCGAATGGGCCTTTCCATTCAGCAGGTCGCCAACACCATCAAAATCAGGCCGCAGATCATCGAGTTTTTCGAGAATGGCAATTTTGCATCGATGCCTCCGCGCGGCTATGCGCAGGGCATGATTTCGAGCTATGCGCGCTTTTTGGGCCTCAATCCGCGTGAGGTCGTCAACGCTTATTTTGACGATCTGATGGCATATGAGCGCGAGACGTCGCAGCAGGGCGGTCGTTTTCAGGACGCCGCCGGCTACGTCAATTCGCGTTCCTCGGTCGACAACGGCCGCTTCCTGATGGTTCAGGGTGGGCGTTCGACGCGTTATGGCCAGCGCCCTCAGCAGGCTGGCTATGTTACCGAGATGGGTTCGAGCGAGGAGATTCGTTCCCAGCGCGATCGCTTTCGCAGCACGCCGGCGCCCGAGGAGCGCGCACTCCCCGCTGCCCGCGGTGTCGCACGTGACCCTCGTGCCGGCTACGGCGATGGTGGTTATTCCGATCGCGGGTACCGTGGCGTTTCTTCCGGTCGTCCGCGCGGCGGCTATGCAGACGCCGATACTACGCAGGTGACGCCTCGCCTTCGCTCTCAGTCGCAGACCTTTAGCCAGCGCTCCTCAGCGCCTCGTTCGGGCCAGCGCAACTACCAGGGTCGCGGCGAGCTCGCCCCCCGCTCGGGCCAGCGCAATATGCAGCGCCAGGGTAGCTATCGCGGACGTTCCGACAATAACCGCGGTCGTATGCCCCAAGGTACTGGTCGCGTTGGTTCTAATCGTGGGCGCGGCGGTGGGCGTGCTCCCCAAAACAACGGTCTCGATCCTCGTATCGTTTACGCCGGTATCGGCGCCGTGGCGCTGCTGCTGATCGTGCTCATCGTGGTGCTCCTGCGTGGCTGCGGATCCTCGGCGCCCGAGTCGACGCCCGAGACACCCGTTGCCACCAAGACAACGACTAAGAAGTCTTCCAAGAAGACCGAATCCGTCGATGAGGATGAAGATACCGATGAGACGACGGACGAGTCGACCGATACGGATGCCGCCAAGACGACAGCCAAGAAGGAAGGGAACGAGGTCACACAGGTCAAGATCTCCGTTGCCAAGGGAAAGACTGCTTGGATTGAGGTCAAGGTCGACGGTAAGTCGGTCTATGGCGCCCAGGCGACCGGACCCTTTGAGCAAGAATACACGCCCGAGTCCTCGATTGAGATCACCACGTCCAAGCCTTCCGATGTCACCGTTACCAAGAACGGTGAAAAGGTCCGCTACGACACTAAGACATCGGGCGTGGCACGTGTGACTATTACCGTTCCCAAGAAGGAGAAGACCGGCGCCGATGACAGCGAGAGCTCCGACGGTACCGATGGCACCGAAAGTACCGACGGAACCGACGCCCAGACCACGGACGACACCGATACCGCCACCGACGGTCAAACGACGACCGATTCTACCGATTATTCGTACGACAGCTACTAAGCCGCTCGTAAGCGAAAGGATTAACCATGGCTAAAGATTCCAGCTTCGATGTCGTGTCCGAGGTCAATATGCAGGAGGTCGACAATGCCTTCCAGCAGACCACGCGCGAGATTTCCCAGCGCTATGACCTGAAGGACTCCGGCGCCACCATTGAGCTTTCGAAGGGCGACAAGCTCTTTACGATCAACGCCCCGGCCGATTTTGTCTCCAAGCAGATTATCGACGTCCTGAGCTCCAAGCTCATCAAGCGCGGCATCGATCTTAAAGCCGTGTCCTGGGATGCGCCTCAGGCTGCATCGGGCGGTACCGTGCGCGTGCTCGGTCACATCGTCGAGGGTATTGACCAGACGACTGCCAAGAAGATCAATAAGGACATTAAGGATCAGAAGCTCAAGGTCAAGGTGACGATTGAGGCCGACAAACTGCGTGTTTCCTCTGCTTCCAAGGATGCGCTGCAGACCGTGATCCAGTTCCTGCGCGACCAGGACTACGGTCAGCCGCTGCAGTTCACCAACTACCGTTAATTCATTCGAAAGGACCGCTCTCCAACATGGATACTCCGTTGGGTTCCGTACTCTATATCACCCTCGGGTGCGCCAAGAACGAGGTCGATACCGACCGTATGCGTTCGCTGCTGACCGCCGCGGGCTACGAGGAGGCATTCGATCCGCAGGATGCCGATATCGCCATCGTCAATACGTGCTCGTTCCTTGCCTCTGCAACGTCCGAGAGCATCGAGACCACGCTCGAGCTTGCCAACGAGGTGCAGGACGGCGTTCGTTCCTGCCCGATCGTCATGTGCGGCTGCGTGCCGTCACGCTACGGGGACGACCTGCCCGACGAGCTGCCCGAGGTCGCGGCCTTTGTGAAGGCCGATGAGGAAGACGGCATCGTGGCGGTCATCGATGACGTGCTGGGTGTTGAGCGCGAGATTGCCGCCTATATTCCGCAGGTCAAGCGCACCGTCGAGGGCGCTGTCGCCTATGTCAAGATCTCCGATGGCTGCAACCGCTTCTGTAGCTTCTGCATGATCCCGTATATCCGCGGTCGCTATCACTCGCGCAATGCCGAGAGCATTATTTCCGAGGTGCGCGACCTGGTCGCCGGTGGCGTGCGCGAGATCGTACTGATTGGTCAGGACACGGGCATCTGGGGTACCGACTTTGCCGACGAGGACCTCGCCGAGGGCGCGCCGCGCAATCTGGCGCAGCTGCTGCAGGCCGTTGCTGAGGCCGTGCGTCCTCATAACGTTTGGGTCCGTGTACTCTACCTGCAGCCCGAGGGCATGACCGACGAGCTTATCGAGACCATTCGCGATACGCCTGAGGTGCTGCCCTATATCGATATCCCCGTGCAGCATTGCGACGCGCGCATCCTCAAGGCCATGCGTCGCTCTGGTTCGCGCCAGGAGCTCGAGGACCTGTTCCGCGACCTGCGCGAGCGCATCCCCGGTATCGTGATCCGCTCTACGGCCATGGTGGGTTTCCCGACCGAGACCGACGACGAGTTCCGCGATCTTATCGACTTTATGGACACCGTCGGCTTTGATTACACGAGCGTCTTTGCCTACTCGCGTGAGGAGGGCAGCCTGGCCGCCAAGATGGAGGGCCAGGTCGATGAGGAAGTCAAGCTTGAGCGCGCCCAGGAGGCTATGGACCTGGCCGAGTCGCTCGGCTTTGCCGCGACTGCCGCGCACGTGGGCGAACGCGCCCAGGTGATTGTCGACGGTATCGAGGAGACCGAGGACGGTGCCGAGCTCATCGGACATGCCTGGTTCCAGGCACCCGATTCCGATGGCGCGGTGCATCTGGATGCCAGCGAGGCATCTGTGGGCGATATTCTGACGGTTGAGTTTACCGATAGCTTCTGCTACGAGCTTATCGGTCATGTTGTGGAGTAGGAGAGCGTCGTGGCTAACGAGAGCAATAAGGAACTGACGAGTGTCTGGACGCCCGCCAACATCGTGACGTGCGTGCGTATCGTCTTTATTCCGGTGTTCATGATTGTGTCGGCGCTGTCTCACACAAGCGTTGCCGGTACGGATTGGAGCACCTTCGACGGCCCGCTCGCCGCCGCCGCCTTTATTCTGTACGTCATCCTGTCGTGCACAGATAAGGTTGATGGCTACCTGGCTCGTTCGCGCAACGAGATCACCGACTTCGGCAAGTTCCTTGATCCCATCGCCGATAAGTTGCTCGTGTTCTCGGCCCTGCTGCTGTTCTTGGACTTTGGTGCCGTTACTGTGTGGTCGGTGTTCATCATCCTGTTCCGCGAGCTGCTGGTGAGCGCCCTGCGCATGGTCGCAAGTGCGGCCGGTGTGGTCGTTGCGGCCGATAAGCTCGGCAAGTACAAGACGGCGACTACGATGGTTTCCATCTGCGGCTATCTGTGCGTCTTTGCGTTGTCTGGCCTTAATCTAGCCCCGGTGGCGCTGACGCTCGGTATCTATGGTGTCTCCCGCTTCCTGTACGCCGTGGCCGTTATCCTGACCGTTATCTCGGGCGCTCAGTACTTCTGGAACTGCCGCAAGATCGTCTTTTCGGTCTAGGTCCTGGTAGGCATGACGGAGTCATTTGAGCAGATTGCCGCGCGCAATGAAGAGCTCGCACGCGATATTGTCGAGCGTGCAAGCGTTCGTGGTGTGACGGTTTCGACGGCCGAATCTTTGACAGCGGGTATGATCGCCTCGACGATCGCCGATATCCCCGGTGCCTCGGCGGTGCTGCGCGGCGGTGCGGTGACGTACTGCGACGAGATTAAGCATCGCGTGCTCGGCGTTGAGCAAGATACGCTCGACCGCTATACCGCGGTGTCGTATCAGACGGCGCGCGAGATGGCTGCCGGCTCGCTGGAGCTGTACCAGAGCGATATTGCCGTGAGCGCGACGGGCTATGCTGGCCCCGGTGGAGGCACCGAGGACGATCCGGCTGGAACCTTTTATATTGGCTGGGCGTATCGCTCGGCCGATGGGGGGGCGCCGGTCGTTGACTCCATTCGTTGTCGCTATGAGGGCGATCGTTCGTGTGTTCGTGCCCATGCGGTCGCGGAGGCACTGGGTCGCATTGTCTGCGTGCTCAATTCTATGGAATAGACGTGTTTTAAGGGGCCTCCGGGCCCCTTAATTGTGGAGATAGGGACCTCTGGCGAATTTGCTCTTTGTGCAGGTAGTCGTCGTATTCTTGTTTGTCTTTCCTTGCATGGTTCGCGTGCGGTCAAGTTTTTGGTCAGTGTTTGGTCGGCGTTTGGTTGGGTTTTGGAAAGGTCGGCTGCATATGATTTATCTGAACGGTTGACCACGAACAGCCGTTCGTTTATTATCGATGCAGGTTGTTAAGAGGAGGGCTATTCATGGCCAAGAATTCAGGTCCCGTACGTACCGTTCATGCTCGCACGACGGGTAAAGAGCGCGATGAGATGATCGCCACCACCAAGGCCGAGATTGAGAAGAAATTCGGCCAGGGTTCCATCATGAGGTACGGCGACGGTGGTCCCGAGCTCGAGGTCGAGGCCATTCCCACGGGCGCCCTGGCCCTCGATGCCGCTCTGGGCATCGGCGGCGTGCCGCGCGGCCGTATCGTCGAGATTTACGGTCCCGAGTCCTCCGGTAAGACAACGCTTTCGCTCGAGATTTTGGCAGAGGCCCAGGCTATGGGCGGCGTCGTGGCGTTTATTGATGCTGAGCACGCGCTCGATCCCACGTATGCCGCGCGTATCGGTGTGGACATCGATGAGGTCCTCATTTCCCAGCCCGATACGGGCGAGCAGGCGCTCGAGATCGTCGACATGCTCGTGCGCTCTGGAGCCATCGACGCCATTGTCGTCGACTCTGTCGCCGCTTTGACTCCGCGTGCCGAGATCGAAGGCGAGATCGGCGACACTACGGTTGGCCTTCAGGCCCGTCTGATGAGCCAGGCGCTCCGTAAGCTCGCAGGCTCGCTCGCTAAATCTAAAACGACCTGCATCTTCATTAACCAGCTGCGCGAGAAGATCGGCGTCATGTTCGGCAACCCCGAGACTACGACGGGTGGCCGCGCCCTCAAGTTCTTCTCGTCGGTGCGCATCGATATTCGCCGCATCGATAGCATCAAGCTCAAGGACGAGGTCATTGGCAATCGTGTGCGTGCCAAGGTCGTTAAGAACAAGGTGGCCGCTCCGTTCCGCTCGGCCGAGTTCGACATCATGTACGGCACGGGCATCTCTAAGGAGGGCTCGATTCTGGACATGGCCGTCGAGTGCGGTATCTGCAAAAAGATGGGCTCTTGGTTTGCTTACGGTGAGGACAAGCTCGGTAATGGTCGCGAGGCCGCCAAGGCCTTCCTGCGTGAACACCCTGATTGTGCTGACGAGATCGAGCATAAGGTTCGCCTCGCCTGCGGCCTTGAATTCGATGACGATGCTCCGTCCGAGGTCGAGCTGACCGATCAGCCCGAAACTGAGGAGTTCGATGAGCTTTACGCCATCGATGGCTCCGCGATGCTCGATGATGACGACGAGTAGCGGATGCCCTCATGTCGTATACGGTGACCGAGGCCACGGTCGTCTTTCCCGATAAGAAGGCGGCCTCCTCGTTCTCGAGTGGGTATGCATCTAAAAAGCCTTGTGCACATATCGACTGTGAGCTCGAGGGCGGTTATGAACGATCCATCTGGATTCCTGTTCGTGTCGCGCGCCTGTTCCTTAAAAATCGCCCCGATCTTCCTTGCGATTGGGATGAGTTTCGCGAGGCGGTTCAGCTCATTGAGCGTAAATGCGCGCTTACCATGGTGACTGAGATGCTGTCGCGCCGCGACCATGCCACCGGTGAGGTCCGTGACAAGCTGGCTCGTTATGGTTTTCGCGCGGCCGCGATTGATTTCGCCGTCCAGCGTGCCACTGAGTATCGCTTTTTAGATGAGAACCGCTTTTGCTCGTATTTTATCGAGGAACGCAAACGACGCGGCTGGGGACAGCGCAAGATTGAGACCGAGCTCAAGCGCCGCCATGTCGTACTCGATGATATCCCCGGCTATCCCGAGGATTATTTTGCCGTGGAGGACGACTTGGCTCGCGCATCGGCTTTACTCGAGAAGCGTCGTGTTCCCGAGACACGTGGATTCGAAAAGCTCGTCCGGTTTTTGATGGGCAAGGGATTTTCGTACCGCATCGCCGCCGATGCCGTTAAGGCGCGTCTCGATGCCGAACGTGAGGAATGCGCAGTTTAGACACCTGTGTTTTGCGTACTTGCCGTTCGCCGCGTTTTAGCCGCCGTACTGGGTCCATTTATTTGACAGTTGTTGCGGTTCAACGTACGATAAATACTGTCATTTGCTTTGTGATATGTGCTCATCTTTGATGAGTTTGTTTATATGTTTATCTGTATCCGACCCGCATAAGCTGCGCCCATATTACTCAAATGTCGCGAGCCGTTCGTAAGGACGGTTCGCTTTGTTGTGTAACGAATCCATAAAAAGGAGTGAGCATGCCTATCATCGCAGCGCTCGTTGGCATCGTTTTGGGTGCCATCGCCGCCATTGCCTACATGCGCACCGCCAAGCAGGGTTGTCTTCACGAGGCCGACGAAAAGATCCAGTCGGCTCACGCACAGGCTGAGTCCCTAATCGGCGATGCAAAGCGTCAGGCCGAGACCCTCAAAAAAGAGGCTCTGCTTGAGGCCAAGGAAGAGATCATCAAGAATAAGCAGGCTGCCGAGGCCGAGGACAAGCAGCGTAAGAGCGAGATTCGTACGCTCGAGAACCGTGTGATGCAGCGCGAGGAGTCCCTCGATCGCCGCAACGATGCCCTTGACAAGCGCGAACATCAGCTGTCCAGCCAGGCTGGCCAGGTCGAGAAGCGCTCCCGCGAGCTTGAGGAGCTCTGCGCCAAGCAGACCTCGGAGCTCGAGCGCATCGCCGACCTGACCCGCGAGGACGCTCACAAGGAGCTCCTCGACAAGGTTCGTGGCGAGGTTACCCACGAGGCCGCCACGATCATCCGTGAGTCCGAGCAGCAGGTTCGCGCCGAGTGCCACAAGACCGCTCAGGAGATCTTGTCCCTGGCGATTCAGCGCTGCGCCGCCGACCACACCGCCGAGGTCACTGTTACCTCCGTGCATATTCCGTCTGACGACCTCAAGGGTCGCATCATCGGCCGCGAGGGTCGCAACATCCGCACCTTCGAGCAGGTTTCCGGCGTCAACCTCGTGATCGATGATACGCCCGAGACCGTCGTGCTTTCGAGCTTCGATCCGGTCCGTCGCGAGACCGCGCGCGTCGCCCTCGAGAACCTTATTGCTGACGGCCGCATTCACCCTGCCCGCATCGAGGAGATGTATCACAAGGCCGCCGACTTGGTTCAGCAGCGCGTGCGCGAGGCTGGCGAACAGGCCGCCTTCGATACCGGTATCCACGATCTGCACCCCGAGATCGTTAAGACCCTGGGTGCCCTGCGCTATCGCACCTCGTTTGGTCAGAACGTGCTCCAGCATTCCCTCGAGGTTTCCGACCTGTGCGGCGTGATGGCTTCCGAGCTTGGCCTGGACGTTGTGACCGCCAAGCGTGCCGGCCTGCTGCACGATCTTGGTAAGGCTATCGACCATGACGTCGAGGGCCCGCATGCCGTTATCGGCGCCGAGCTCGCCCGTCGCTATGGCGAGAAGCCCGTTATCGTTCACGCTATCGAGGCTCACCACGCCGACGTTGACCCCAACACGGTGCTCGATGTTCTGGTCCAGGCTGCCGATGCCGTTTCTGCCTCTCGCCCCGGTGCCCGTCGCGAATCGGCCGAGAACTACATCAAGCGCCTTGAGAAGCTCGAGGAGATTGCCAACTCCCATGACGGCGTCGAGCGTACCTATGCCATGCAGGCTGGTCGCGAGGTCCACGTCATGGTTCAGCCGGACAAGATTTCTGATGCTCAGTCCACGGTCTTGGCTCATGACATCGCCCATCAGATTGAGGAAGAGATGGAGTATCCCGGTCAGGTGCGCGTCGTCGTGATTCGCGAGAGCCGCGCTGTCGATATCGCTAAATAACATGAACGACGCGAACGAGCTCATCTCATTTATCGCGTCGATGTCGGGGGAGGGCAACCTTCGCGTCGAGGAGAACCTTGGCGAGGGGTATGTCCGCCTCCGCGTTTCGGAGGCCGAGCGGCGCCAGGCAAAGCACGACATTCAGCATGTCGAGGATATTGTCATCGAAATGCTGCGCAACGCTCGTGATGCCGGCGCCGACAAGGTCTATCTCGCCACGACCAAGGAAGATGGCGTCCGTACGCTCGTCTTTCTGGATAATGGCTCGGGCGTGCCGCAGGATATGCAGGAGCGCATCTTTGATGCGCGCGTTACCTCCAAGCTCGAGAGTATGAAGATGGACCGTTGGGGCGTTCACGGTCGAGGCATGGCTTTGTTCTCGATTAAGCAGAACACCGACGAGGCGCGCGTTGTCGCTTCAGATGTTGATCTTGGCTCGGTCTTTAAGGTGAGCGTCGCTACCGACCGCCTTGGCGAGCGCGCCGATCAGTCCAGCTGGCCTCAGGCCGTGAAGGACGAGGACGGTCACTATGTCTGCGCCCGTGGTCCTCACAACATCATTCGCGCCGCCTGCGAGTTTGCCCTCGAGGAGCTGCGCGCCTGTGATGTCTATCTGGGGTCTCCGTCCGAGATCGCCGCGACGCTGCATGCGCAGGCGTCCAGCCGTCTCGATGCTTCTCGTCTTTTGTTTATCGATGACGAAGCCGAGCTTCCAGTGGTCGATCGCCTGGGTCTTGCTTCGGATGCGGAAGACTTTATCCGTATCTGTTCGGGTTTGGGCCTTGAGATGTCCGAGCGTACGGCGCATCGTATTTTGGCGGGCCAGATTAAGCCCGTTCGCGGTGTGACCGCACGCCTGCTTCGCGAGCGCGATTCGTCCTCACATGCGTCTGCTCCGGTTGATCTTGCCAAGGATCGTCGCGGGCTGCGTATCGCCAAGGACGACATGGCGCAGTTCTCGCGAGCAGTGGAGCGCGACTTTAACGATCTTGCATCGCGGTACTATCTCAACCTTTGCGGCGACCCCAAGATTCGTGTTTCGCGTGATCGTATTACTGTGACGTTCGATCTTGCCAAAGAGGAATAGCATCTTTACCGAGTCCGTTCGGTACGATACAGTTATTGCAGTTAAAATGTACTTTTAAACGCAGGAGTTTCTTCATGGATTGCCTGAAGGTATCAAGCAAATCATCGCCCGCGTCCGTTGCCGGCGCCATTGCCGGCATGGTCAAAGATGGTGTTCCCGTCAATATTCAGTGTGTCGGCGCGGGTGCCGTCAACCAGGCTATTAAGGCTGTGGCCATTGCACGCGGATTTTTGATTCCGACCGGGTTTGATATTTCCTGCGCGCCGGTGTTCTCCGATATCCTCATCAACGGGGAGTCGCGCACGGCCATCCGTCTTTCTATTTACGTTCATCAGATTAATCGAGCTGCTATGGATAACGTTGTGATGGACGACGTTAAGCCTGTGGCATAGCTTTTGCTTGCCTCGTTTCGCTCCCCATCGTTAGGACTTATACACATGGACCAGGGTTCCGTACGCGATATTATTGCCGGTAAAACTTACTTTATCCGCACCTTTGGCTGCCAGATGAATCAGCACGACTCCGAGCGCGTGAGTGGCCTGCTCGACTCGTATGGCTGCCTCATGGCGCTCGATCCGGAGCATGCTGACATTGTCGTGTTCATGACGTGCTGCGTTCGTGAGGCCGCTGACACCCGTTTGTACGGCCAGTGCAACTCTTGTAAGAGCCTCCCGCCTTCGCCCTCGGGCAAGCGTGTGGTCGCCGTGGGCGGCTGCATCGCGCAGCGCGACGGCGAGGGTCTGCTCACCAATGTCGATAATGTCAATGTTATCTTTGGCACGCATTCCATCGCGCATGTGGCTGAGCTCATTGCCGAGTCGTTCTTGGACGGCAAGCGTCATATTCGCACCAATGAACACGAGGACACGGATGCTATGAGCATGCCGTGGCATCGCGAGACCCAGTATCACGCCTGGGTCCCCATTATGACGGGCTGTAATAACTTCTGCACCTATTGCATCGTGCCGTATGTGCGCGGTCGCGAAAAAAGCCGTCCTTTCGAGGAGATTGTCGACGAAGTGACCGGTCTCGTACGCCAGGGCGTGCGTGAGGTCACGCTTTTGGGTCAAAACGTCAACTCCTATGGTCGCGATCTGTTTGGCAAGCCGCGTTTTGCCGACCTGTTGCGTGCCGTGGGTGATACGGGTGTAGAGCGCATCTTCTTTACTTCCTCGCATCCCAAGGACCTGCTGCCCGAGACTATCGACGCTATGGCCGAGACGCCTGCCGTCATGCCGCAGCTGCACCTGGCAGTTCAGTCGGGCTCGACGCGCATCCTTAAAGAGATGAATCGTCGCTATACGCGCGAGGATTATCTGGGGCTCGTTGATCGCATCCGCAATCGCATGCCCAATATTGCGCTTTCGACCGATATCATTGTGGGTTTCCCCGGCGAGACCGAGGAAGACTTTGAGCAGACGCTCTCGCTCGCCGAGACGGTCCGTTATGCTCAGGCCTATACGTTTATCTATTCCAAGCGCGCCGGTACTCCGGCAGCCGAGATTGACGATCCCACGCCGCATGAGGTGATTCTTGAGCGCTTCAACCGTCTGGTGAAGGTTATCGAGACCACGGCGCATGAGTATAACCAAGGTGAGCTGCACACCGTTGTGCCGGCGCTTATTGAGGGTACGAGCAAAAAGAATGACGCGGTGCTGCTGGGTAAGAGTCCTAAGAATCAGACCGTTCATGCACCGATTCCCGCGGGCTACACCATCGATCAGTTGATTGGCAAGATTGTCGATGTTGACGTCGACGTTGCCAAGACCTGGTATCTGTCCGGATCCGTTGTGGGCGAGCCGCGCTAATGATTTCTCCCGGGGCAGGCCTTTCCGCCGTTGCGATTGTCGGTCCGACCGCGGTTGGCAAAAGTGATGTCGCGGATCGTTTGGCGGCTCGTCTTTCGTCCGAAGTGCTGTCGTGTGACGCGATGCAAATCTATCGAGGTATGGATATCGGCACTGCCAAGATGGCACCCGAGGAGTGCACGGCGCCGCTACGCCTGGTCGATATTGTTGAGCCGGGCGTTGCATATTCTGCAGCGCTGTATCAGGCAGACGCTCGTGTACATGTTGAGCGTTTGCTGGGCGAGGGCCGCCTACCGGTGTTTTGCGGGGGCACGGGCTTATATCTCAAGGCCGCCCTGGATGAGATGGATTTTCCCTCAGGCGAGCTTGAGGACGATCGCCGCGCGGGGTATCAGGAGCTTGCCGAGCGCATTGGCGAGGAAGCGCTGCACGCGCTGCTTGCCGAGCGTGACCCCGAGTCTGCTGCGGTCATCCACCCCCATAATGTTCGTCGCGTGATTCGCGCGCTCGAAATGCACGATGATGGTGTGTCCTACGCGCAGCAAAAGTCGCAGTTTAGTGTTCCGCGCGAGCATTATCACGCTTTGTGGTTTGGGTTGATGCGTAATCGTGAGGCGCTTTACGAGCGTATTAACCTACGCGTCGATCTGATGTTTGAGCAGGGTCTTGTTGATGAGGTTCGCGGTCTTATGGACCAGGGGCTGGAAGATGCCCTGACTTCGATGCAGGCGATTGGCTATAAAGAGATTATCGATGCCCTTAACGGCGTGATTTCTATGGATGAGGCTCGCGAACTCATCAAGACGCGTTCGCGTCGCTATGCCAAGCGCCAGCTTTCGTGGTTTAAACGCGATGACCGTATCATGTGGTTCGATATGGACGAGTTTACGATCGATGAGGTCGTTGAAGATATCCTTCACCGTATCGAGGCGGTCTAATGGCTCGGTTTCCCCTCGTTCCAACGGCTCCTGCGCCCGAACGTGCCGTTCTTGTCGGAGTTGAGTGGCGCGATAACGCCTGGCCGCTCGATCGCTCGCTTGACGAGCTTGAGCGTCTGGCCCATACGGCTGGCGCTCAGTGCGTGGCGCGTTTGTCACAGCGTCTGGTTAAGCCCTATCCAAAATCGTTTATCGGCTCCGGTAAGGTTGAGGAGCTTTGCGGACTCGTGCATCGTATGGATGCCGATGTTGTTATCTTCGACGACGATTTAACGCCCTCGCAGCAGTCGTATCTGGAGAAAGCCGTGGGCGAACCGGTTAAGATTATCGACCGTACGGCGTTGATTCTCGATATTTTTGGCCTGCACGCTCAGACCCGTGAGGGCCGTCTGCAGGTGCAGCTAGCCCAATTGCAGTATCTGTTGCCCCGCTTGCGCGGTATGTGGAGCCATCTTGCTAAAGAGCAGACACGCGGCGGCATTGGTTCGCGCTTTGGTCAGGGCGAAAGCCAGCTCGAGGTTGACCGACGTTTGATTCGCAACAAGATTGCCGCACTTCGTCGCGAGCTTAAGCAGGTTGAACAGCGCCGCGATGTCCAGTCAAAGAGTCGTATCGAGTCGCCGGCGTTTCGCGTTGCCTTAGCCGGTTATACCAATGCCGGTAAGTCGACGTTGCTCAATCGCCTGACCGGGTCTACGGTGCTTTCACAGGACAAGTTGTTTGCCACGCTCGATCCGACGACGCGCTCGTATCGCTTGCCCGGTGGTCGTGGCATGACCATTACCGATACCGTTGGTTTTATTCAAAAGTTACCGCATGGTCTCGTTGACGCCTTTAAGTCCACGCTGTCTGAGGTCCTTGGTGCCGATCTGATCCTTAAAGTTGTGGATGCCTCTGACGAGGACTACGAGCGCCAGCTCGAGGCAGTCGATCGCGTTCTTGACGAGATCGGTGCCGGCGAGCGTTTGACGCTTACGGTGTTCAATAAAATCGACCTACTCGATAGCGTCGATCGCTTGAGTTTCCATCGTCGCTATCCCGAGGCCGTGCTGTTCTCGGCCCAGACGGGCGAGGGGCTCGACGATCTCGTCGACCGCATTGCTCGTGAGGCAGCTGCCACCGATGTGTTGCTTTCCGCTGATATCCCGTATCGCGAGGGCGCCCTCATCACGCTGGTTCATGAGCAGGGAACCCTTCTGCATGAGGAATATCTCGAGGATGGCGTTCGCATTGTGGCGAAGTTGCCGGCCCGAATCGCGCCGCGTCTTGAGCGCTATCGTACGGAATAAACGAGCTCTAGCACGCCTAGAATGACAGGCTGATGAAGTAGGTAGAACGGTAAGGCATGCCGACCGAGGACTGCGAGCGCCGGGATGGGATTGGCGTATGCCCATGCTGGCGCTTCGAGGCTTGATGCTTGTGCCGCTTGGGCAGCAAAAAAGCCGGTAAGGTACATAAAGACAAACGGAATGAGCGGATAGTAATCTCCCGAAACAAAGCCCGGGCCCGGGAATCCTAGCCATGCCAGGTAGGGGAGTGGGTAGACCGCCTTTGGAATGCCCCAGGTTAGGGCAAAAAGAACAAGGCACACTGCGATGCCCCACGAGCCCGGTAATTTTGTGAGTAACGGACGGGTGAGTGCAACCACCGCGGTGCACGCTGCCATGCAATAAATGATGCCAAAGTTTACCGAATCGTCGACTGACACCAGTGTAGTTGCAATCCATACGATCAAGGCTGCGGCTGCGTATTTGAGGGCGCGCTTACCGTTATTACGCGAGAGCGTGCACATCCAACCGGCGATAAACAAAAATACCCAGCTGATACTAGCGCGCCAGATATCCTGGAAAACCGTTTCGGTAAACCATGGCATATCCCATCCATATAGGTAGGCCAAATCGTAGCAGGCGTGGAAACCTGCCATCGATAGCATCGTAAACCCGCGGACGGTATCAAATATGGTGATGCGTTTTTGCATTACGAGAATCGGCGCATTAAACCGACAACCTTACCCAAAATAACGGGGTTCGTCGCATAGATGGGCTCCATAGTGTCGTTCTCGGGCTGCAGGCGCACGCGCCCTTGCTCCTTGTAGAACGTCTTGACGGTCGCCGAGCCATCGATCATTGCCACGACGATTTCGCCGTTCATGGCGCTCTTTTGTTCGCGAACGATAATGTAGTCACCGTTGTAGATGCCGACATTGATCATTGAGCTGCCGTGCACTTCAAGGATAAAGGAGCCCTGGTCTGTGGCGATTTCGGTCGGGATGGTAAATGTGTCCTCGATATTTTGCTCGGCCAGAATGGGAATCCCGGCCGCGACGCGACCGACGAGCGGCAGAGAGACCGTTCCGCGGGGCGCTGTGGGTTCATCGGATTTGGAAATCGAGACAGAGGATCCGTCCTCATCAAAGAGCTCTAGGGCGCGAGGCTTGGTGGCATCGCGCTTGAGCAGTCCTCGAGCCTCCAGGGCAGAGAGATGAGCATGCACCGTGCTGGGGGAGGAGAGGCCTACGGCCGATGCCATCTCGCGCACACTGGGCGGATAGCCCTTCTCCTGCTGATATTCCTTGATGAAGTCGTAAATCTGCTGCTGACGCTTGGTAATTTTGCGAGCCATCAGGGGATCCTCTCTGCCAATGTCAAACAAATGTTCGATTTTTGCTTGACAGGAACAACTGTTCGAAGATAATAATAACCGAACATTCGTTCTCGCGCTAGACATTTTTGTCCGCGCGGCTTGATAAAACTGTTCTCAGCAAAACACGTGAGAGGAGAACATGATGAACACAACGAATATGGTCCAGGGAAACCTCGCCCTTAAGCTCGAGGCGCCTGCGGCGCCGGCTTTCACGGTTGTCAAAGGCGGCCGATCTGGTTTCCAGACACTACCTGGCAAGCCCGTCCGCAGCCAGTGCGTCGCCACGACTTCGGCCCCCGTTGCCCTAAAGGTCTCGACGATTGTCGCCCTGGCCGTTGCGCTCACGCTCTTCTTTGTACTTGCTACTTCGATCTTCAGCGCTCGTCACGCCGCATATGCCGAGTCGGCTTCTAACGTTACCTATGAGACCGTCCGTGTTCAGTCTGGCGATTCCTTGTGGTCGCTTGCCCAGGAGCATCCGATTGAAGGTCTTTCCACGCAGGAGACCTCTGATATGATCCGCAACGTCAATCACCTGGAGCATGGCTCGCTCGATGCCGGTGCGCATCTTAAAGTTCCCGCACGTTCCTAAGATTTAAGTACTGTCGCATGGTACCCTTGTAATCGTTTTAGAGGAGGTACCATGCGCTGTCCTAAATGCGGCAAGGCACATACCCGAGTTGTTGATTCCCGCATGCAGGAATCTAATAACACCATTAAGCGCCGTCGCGAATGCTGCTCGTGCAATTATCGCTTTACGACTTTTGAGCGTTGTGAAGACCCTATCGAGGTCATTAAGTCAGACGGAACCAAGCAACGGTTCGATCGCAATAAGCTTCTGGTCGGTTTGATGCGCGCCACGATCAAGCGTGATATCGACACGAAAAAGCTCAACGAGATCATTGACGATATTGAGGTTGAGCTTCGCTCCCGTACGCTCACGGCCGTTACGTCCCATGAGCTGGGCGATATGGTTCTTAAGCGGTTGGCCAAGATCGATAAAGTGGCCTACATCCGCTTTGCCTCAGTCTATCGCGATTTCAAAGACGTCGATGAGTTTCTGCAAGAGCTCGACAAGCTAAGGTGATTTCATGTCCAACATTACCGTTAACATTAAACGTCTCGACCCAACCGTCGAGCTTCCCAAATACGCCCATCCTACGGATGCCGGTCTCGACCTCCGCGCCAACGAAGGCTGCACCCTCAAGCCCTTTGAGCGTCGTCTGGTCTCCACTGGCTTGGCCATTGCGCTGCCCGATGGTTACGCTGGCTTTGTCCAGCCCCGCAGCGGCCTGGCCATTAAGCAGGGCCTGTCCATAGTCAACACTCCTGGCCTCATCGATGCCCACTATCGAGGAGAACTCAAAGTCATCCTCATCAATCTAGACCCCACTAACAACCTCCAAATCAACAAAGGCGACCGCATCGCCCAACTCGTCATCCAAGAAGTCCCCACGGTCAACCTCGTAGAAGTAGAAGAACTAGACGAAACCGACCGAGGAGCCGGCGGCTTCGGCTCCAGCGGCGTCGCTTAGGGCGCTCATATCCCTCCCGCCTGCCTCTCACACATATCATTCCATGCTCAAACATTCTCGCTTCGCTTCGCTCACTGCGAAACTGCGCGTGGAACGATATGTGTGAGAGGCGGGCGGGCGGTTACTCGCTTGAAAAATAAAAGCCTTTCTTTCTAGTAAGCCGATGCGATAAAGGAAAACCTCCTTTCTCGCATCGGCTTACTATATTTATTTTTTCCGGTTTCTCCTTTGCAGGTTCTAATGGTAGGGAATCTGGCATAGCTGCTAGCACGTAAACGTAGCTGCTCCCGCCGGGGCGGGCCGCACACTCGTTTCGCGTTGCGACA
>OAVX01000527.1_pt1 | contig 20446 bp, 21 predicted proteins | sample 1476471 | NCBI WGS metagenome assembly OAVX01 (sample SAMEA2580114, study PRJEB22360) | human gut metagenome | biome: human gut; feature: human-associated habitat; material: faeces | place: Denmark | collected 2008/2010
AATTAAATATATTTGCACTGTCAAAATAAAATATTATTTATCGCCTGAAGAGGTATTTAAATACCTCTTATTTTGTACTTTAAAGTACAAAATAGCCGCCGTTTCTAATACGAATTAATGGTATTTTATTTTGAGATTTTGTAACCAAGATTATTCGATTACGTTGCCTATATTGGGACTGACGAACTTTTGTGTGGGGTAATTAATTCTTTAATCATATGAAAATCAACTATTTATTATTAAGGCTGACACGAGAAAAATATATCAATCGTTGGGTGATTCTCTTGATTGATCTGTTTCTTTCCGTGTTTTCGACCATCACCTCCCTGGCCTTAATCAGCTACATTTTAGACCATGATTATTCCAACTTGGTTATATTCAAAGTCTTTTTAGTCTCGTCGTTTTGTAGCATTATCAGTTTCTTTATTGTCCAGACCTATAAAGGGATTATCCGTCACTCTGCTTTTACCGAGACTGGTCGTATCGCTATGGCCTCTTCCCTGAAAGTTGCGATCATCTTGCCTATCCTTTTCCTGGCGACTGATGCTTTTTCCTTCCGTAGCTTCCTGTTGGGAAGTGTGATCGATTTCTTCCTTACCTTCTTTATCCTGACGATTTTCCGTGTTTTCCTGATCACGGCCTATACCTTTATGGTGAGCAGCATGACTTCCCGCAGTAAAGACAAACTCCTTATTTTCGGACATGAGAATTCTTCTCCGGCACTCCTGAACGATTCGTTTTTACGCGAAAACTCCTCTTATCAGGTCGAAGGTATTCTCCGGTTCGGACCGAGAATCTCTATGCGTATAGGAATTTATAAAGTCTATTTTGTTTCCGATCAGGCAGAATTCAACCGTTTGGTGAACCGCTATAACATCAAGGCCATTCTCTTCACCGATTACAAGGTCGTAAAAGAGGAAAGCGAACGCCTGGTCCGTTTCTGCGAGAAAAAGAAGATCCGTATGCTGCTGTTACCCTCCATCGACGAACTTCAGGGAGGTAAAATACAGCTGCGTACCCTTCCCGAAGTCCGCATCGAAGACCTGTTGGGACGCGAAGAGATCCGTATCAACATGGAGGAGATCGCCAACTCCCTGAGAGGCAAAGTCGTTTTGGTTACCGGAGCCGCCGGTTCCATCGGTAGCGAGCTCTGCCGCCAGCTCTGTCACTTCGGCCTGAAGCAACTGGTCCTGTTCGACAGTGCCGAAACCCCGATGCACAACATCCGGCTGGAACTGGAAGAAAAGTTCCCCGATGTCGAATTTACCCCTGTCATGGGAGATATCCGTATGATCCACCGTGTGGAAAGCATCTACCAGCGTTTCCATCCCCAGATCGTGTTCCATGCCGCCGCCTACAAGCATGTGCCCCTGATGGAAGAGAACCCGTGCGAAGCCGTCCATACGAATGTCTACGGTACGCGTAACGTGGCCGATATGGCAGTCAAATATGAAGTAGACAAATTCATTATGGTCTCGACCGATAAAGCGGTCAATCCGACCAATGTCATGGGAGCGTCCAAGCGTTTGGCAGAGATGTATGTACAAAGCCTGAGCATTGCTATCAGCAAAGGTCGGTATTCCGGTAAAACCCGCTTTATCACTACCCGTTTCGGCAATGTGTTAGGCAGTAACGGCTCCGTCATTCCCCGTTTCCGCGAGCAGTTGGCGAAGGGCGGTCCTCTGACCGTTACCCATCCCGACATCATCCGTTACTTCATGACGATCCCCGAAGCCTGCCGTCTGGTTTTGGAAGCCGCCTTTATGGGTAAAGGAAACGAAATCTTCGTCTTCGATATGGGAACTCCTGTAAAGATCGCCGATCTGGCACGTCGCATGATCGAACTGGCAGGCCTTGTCCCCGAGCAGGATATCGAGATCAAATATACCGGTCTTCGTCCGGGTGAAAAGTTGTACGAAGAACTTTTAGCAACGAAAGAAAATACATTACCTACGGAAAACGAAAAGATCTACCGTGCCCAAGTCCGGGAATACGATTACGAAGACATCTGTACGGTCATGAACCCTCTGATCGACCTTGCCATCAGAGTAGATAAAATGGGTACCGTCCGGATGATGAAAGGAATCGTGCCGGAGTTCAAGAGCAAGAATTCAGTATATGAAGTGCTGGACAAGGTTGAATAATACCCTACTCCTGTTTTTTGCGGTATTATCCGTCCTCTGTTTGGCCGGAGGCTATTACGCCGATGGAATTTGCATCTGGCTATCCTTCCTGACATTACTGGTTTGGCCGATATTGGCAGGGAATCTGTTGTTAGTGGCGATACAATTATTCACAAAGAAGAAATGGAAAACTATAGTTCCCTTGTTAGCGATCCTGCTTCATACAGATTATCTGTTAGCCGTTTATCAACCCCCATATTGGAATGAACCGGCTGCATCCGAACAAGAAGGAACCCCTCTGACCGTAGTCACCTACAACGCCAGCCATTTCTATTGGGACAGAAAGTACACCATGAACGAAGCCACCGCTTATATCAAGAAGCTACAACCCGATATCGTCTGCTTCCAGGAAGCTCCCGGTGACGGGTATTATCATCGGGACAGTATCCGGTACGCTTTTGATTATGTACTGTATAAATATATCAGCCGCCGTACGGACCATTTACCGACTACGATCTACAGCCGTTATCCGATCCATTCGGTAAAAGCGCTGTATTATAAGAATTCCAGTAATATGTCGTTAATCGCCGATGTAAGAATAAACAACCAATACATCCGCGTGATCAACAACCACTTCGAGACAACAAGTGTCAATGCTTATCGCGGTATCATCACTGCTCCCGGCAAGAGTTTAAAAGTCCGTGCAAAAGCAGTCAAGGATTTGGTATTGAAAATGAAAAGTAACTATCAGAAGCGAGCAGAACAAGCCGATACGATCCATGCTGAGATAGAACGCTCACCTTATCCGGTGCTGGTTTGTGGGGACTTTAATGATACACCGGCTTCTTATACATATCATCGAACGCGAGAAGGTTTGGTTGACGGTTTCCGTGATTGTGGAAGTGGTTATCAATATACGTTCCGGCAGTTATACAAGCTCTGGCGGATTGATTATGTTTTTTATTCGGGATCGTTAAAGGGTCGTGAATGCTATTCGCCGGAGACATCTTATAGCGACCATAATATGGTGGTTTGGAAAGGAACGATGTGATAAAAATAAACATATAGGCGTTGAATACAACTTCTTGAAGGATGAAAACCTTGTGCTCAATGAAACAGCTGTGGAGAATTACATGGCGAATCAGTTGAGAGAAATATACTGATAATAATATATTTGAAGTAACAGGAAGATCAAGTGAACTCCCGATTACAATATTATCTTGGAAACAAAATTTTTTCTACTTATATTAGAAATAAAGGAGATGACGACTCTTGGCAAAAGAATATCTTACAAAGTGTGGAAATAGATGCTAACGCGTTCGCTAATGCAATGTTGATTAAACATAATTTGGAAGTACGTATCGCTCCCGGGCAAGAAGAGATAATGCTCAAAGCAATAGCAAATATGATAAAGAGGTTGTGGAATGTAACACTAAAATGGTCTTTTGACTAAAGGCTTATTTTCTTTCTGTCCACTCTCAAATAAAATGCATTTTATCATGTCTGGTAATACAGAAAATAATAAACGAATAGCAAAAAATACTCTTCTTCTTTACACAAGAATGCTCTTGATGATGTTGGTATCTTTGTTTACATCAAGAGTTATCCTTCAGGTACTAGGAATTGAAGATTATGGCGTCTACAATGTCGTTGGAGGTATTGTTTCCATGTTTGCGTTCATTAATGGAGGAATGGTGGCTGCAACTCAACGCTATATAACTTTTGAGCTCGGATCTGGAAATAAGGAACGACTTCAAAGAGTGTTTAGCACTTCGCTTCAGATCCATGCGATGATTTCTATCCTTATTGTTATACTTGGAGAGACGGTGGGTTTATGGTTTTTACAGGAAAAGTTGGTGATTCCTGAGGATAGAATGATTGCAGCGATGTGGGTGTATCAATGTTCTATCCTTGTTTGTGTTTTGAATATCATGTCAATACCCTATAATGCCGACATCGTAGCCCATGAAAAGATGTCGGCTTTTGCCATGATTTCAGTAGTCGAAGTCGTATTGAAACTGTTGGTAGTCTATTTATTAATGCTTTTCCCTTTTGATAAACTTATTGTCTATGCGATCTTACTTCTTGCGGTACAGTTCTCGATCAGATTAGTTTATACAGCCTATTGTAAGAGGCATTTTGAAGAATCTTCTTATATCCATCGTTGGAATAGCGATCTTATCAAGGAAATGCTAGGATTTGCAGGTTGGAGTTTTTGGGGGAGTCTTGCAGTTGTTTTATACACTCAGGGGGTTAACATGATGTTGAATGTATTCTTTGGCCCTGTAGTTAATGCAGCACGAGGTATAGCAATTCAAGTACAGTCAGCTGTATTGCAGTTTGTAATGAACTTTCAGATGGCACTTAATCCGCAGATTACAAAAAGCTATGCAGCAGGTAATTTGGATCAGATGCATAGTTTAATGTTCCGAAGCGCTAGATTTTCTTTTTTACTTTTGTTTTTTATAGCATTGCCTGTTCTACTTGAAACGAATTTTCTTTTGACTCTTTGGCTAAAGACTGTACCTGATCATACTGTCATTTTTGCTCAAATTATGTTGTGTATCTCTCTTGTTTATACAACAGCAAATCCTTGTATCATTGCGAATCAAGCTACAGGGAAGGTGAAAGTCTACCAAGCGGTAGTTGGTGGTATTTTGCTTGCAATTTTACCCATCTCTTATATTATGTTGAAGATGGGGGCACCAGCTTATTCTGTTTTTATTGTTCATTTCTGTGTAGAATCTGTAGCACAGTTTTCAAGGATGTTCATGCTAAGAAAGTTGATTAATCTTCCCATGTGGGCCTACTTGAAGAATATATATGCTCCTATTATTTGTACTGTTATAGTTTCAATCATATTGCCAATGTTTGTGCACATGCAGATAGAGGAAGGCTGGTTGAGATTTTTTGCAGTGGGCTTTACTTGTGTTCTATCTGTAAGTGTCACTAGTTTATTTATTGGTATTACAAAGCATGAAAGAACGTTTTTACTGGATAAAGGACTTGTGCTTTTGAAAATAAAAAAATGACAATTTGATATCATACTATGATTAATATAATTGATAAGAAGAATTGTTGTGGTTGTAACGCCTGCGTGCAACATTGTCCTAAATCTTGTATTACGATGCAGGAAGACGGAGAGGGCTTTTTGTATCCTATAGTAGATCAAGAGGTCTGTATTGATTGTGGGCTTTGTGAGAAGGTGTGTCCCGTATTGAATCAAGGAGAAGAACGCAAACCTTTACAGGTCTATGCTGCGAATAATCCGAATGAAGAGGTTCGTATGCAAAGTTCTTCAGGAGGTGTTTTTACCCTATTGGCAGAAACAATCATACAAGAGGGTGGTGTTGTGTTTGGGGTACGTTTTAATGATGATTGGGAAGTCATTCATGATTATACAGAAACCAAAGAGGGATTAGCTGCTTTTAGAGGTTCCAAATATGTACAGAGCCGAATAGGAGAGTCCTATTGTCAAGTAGAACGATTCTTGAAGAAAGGTAGGAAGGTGTTGTTTACCGGTACACCCTGTCAGATTGCTGGATTAAATCTTTTTCTTCGGAAAGAGTATGATAATTTGCTGACGGTTGACTTCATATGTCACGGAGTGCCAAGTCCTGGAGTATGGAAGAGTTATTTAGAAGAACTAATTGCCCTGAAGGGCAATCAAAAAAATTCAGTTTTGTCCCACTCTAAACCGATTATTCTAAACTCTATACGGGATATATCCCGTATAGAGTTTAGAAACAAACGATTAGGATGGAAAAAATACAGTTTTGCTCTCACCCTTTCCGTGCCCGACGGGCACGGAACAAAAAATACAGTTTTGCTCTCAGAACCCTATAATGAAAATATATTTATGAAAGGGTTTTTAGCCGATTTGTTTTTGCGTCCCTCTTGTTATGCCTGTCCTGCTAAGTGTCTGAAAAGCGGTAGTGATATTACCATAGGAGACTATTGGGGTATTCAAAATGTGATGCCGGAGATAGATGATGATAAGGGAATATGTTGCCTAATGGTAAATACAGACAAAGGTGGACAACTATTATCTTCTAAGGAATGGGTAGAATATCGTAAATCTGATTATTCAACAGTAATCAAATATAATATAGCATGCGTTGTTTCTGTTGCTCCTAATCTAAAGCGTAAATTGTTTTTTGATAAGTATCAAAAAACAAATAGCTTAATACGGCTGATTGATAATATTCTAACCCCTCCTCTTTTAAGGAAGGGATTGTCTTTTGCAAAACGTTTGGTAAATAAAGTCTTCCATTTCCATAAAAGAAATAAATGAAAATAGGAATATTGACATTTCATTGGGCAACAAACTACGGCGCTATTATGCAGTGTTTAGCATTGCAGCGTTATCTTGTTTCTGCAGGCCATGATGTAAAGGTTATTAATTATAAACCTCGTTTCTATGACGACTCGTTGTATAAGTTCTTTTTGTATCGTAAGTTTCTTAAATTGGGAGAATACATTGATAATAGAAAGAAAGAAAATTCATTAGCATTATTCCGTAAGAATCATCTGAATTTAACAGAAAGGGTCTATACATATTCATCTATTACTGAAATATCATCTCGGTTTGATGTGATTATTTCAGGTAGTGATCAAGTAGCCAATCCTGCTTTTTTGATGTTTGGAGAAGGGAAGGGTATTATATCCCCTGCCTATTTTTTAGGATTTAAGTTTGAGGGTAAACGTGTCGGATATGCTCTTAGTTTTGGATGTGTTACGTATCCAGAAGAGGCTCATAAAGTTGCCTCTAAATATATCGGATTATTTGATAGTCTAAGTGTACGAGAATCTTCAGGTGTTGATATAGTTAAGTCTTTGGGTCGAAATGATGCAGAGATTGTACCAGATCCAACGATTCTGATGGAATCTTCCTTCTATCATGTCTTAGCTGATGATTCTTTATTCCAAAATAAAGAACCTTATATGTATAGTTTTTTTCTTCGTCATATTTCCGATAGAAAAATGATAGTTAATAGGCTATTAGGGGAGAAGAATATTATTTGGAACAATGAGGATGGTCAGTATACCATGCAAGGGTGGCTTTCTAAGATTAAGCATGCAGAGTATGTTATTACTGACTCATTTCATTGTGTTGTAATGTGTTTGAAGTTACATAAACCTTTTCTCGTTGTTACTGAACAGCAAGGGAATGTAGGCATGAATGATAGACTTTATACGTTGTTGAACAGGTTAGGATTAAGCACACAAATCTGTTATAAAGAAGACGTTCCTATCTGTACTTTTGACTGGAATTATGATTGGACAACTATTGACACAAAATTAAAGTCATATAGTCTAATAGGTGAAAATTTTTTGAAACGTACTTTGATATGAAAATATTATGGTTTAGCAATATAAAGTTGACAGAAACTCAAATGAGTGGGTCTGGAACATGGATATCTGGTATGAATGATCTTTTATCTACCTATTATCCCGATGTCCAGATTGCGAATGTGACAATAGCAGAGGTCGATACTGTGTGTGAAGAAATTGTTCGGGGAAGATCTCAGTGGGTTCTGCCTAAAAAGACTACAGCGGAAGATGTTGATCTTTTTACAACCATTATTGATTCGTATCATCCAGATATCATTCAGATATGGGGCACAGAGTTCTTTTGGGCAACAATTCCTTTTGAAACAATATGTCCAAATGTTCCTGTTGTATTAGATATGCAAGGATTCTATTCGTCTGTATTGGATGTATTATATGGGGATCTTACGATACAAGAAAGAATCAGATGTTTTTCAATTAAAGAGTTTCTTCGACCATCTTCTTCATTAATAGCTTTATCAAGGCGATTACATAAATCTGTAAATAGGGAGGAAGAGGTCATACGAAAGTATAAAATAATTAGTGTTCAATCTAATTGGGTAAAAGAAAACGTTAATTTACTGAATCCTAAAGCTACCATTTATGAAACTCGAATAGCTTTACGACCTCAGTTCTTTCAGTCTGTGAAATGGAACATAAAAAGGATGGAACCCTATACTATATTTTCTACTGCTTCTATGATTGAACCTACTAAAGGAAGTTTTACATTATTAAAAGCATTTCGTGAGGTAAAACGATTGCTTCCCCAAGCTAAACTATTATTAGCTGGGTCAATACAAACAGGTATTCGTAAATCGGGGTATATGCGTTTGATGGAGCAGTTTATATATTCAAATGGTCTGAGTGGTTCTGTTTCATTTTTAGGTAGTCTGAGTACGTACGATTTAATAAAGACTTATCTGTATAGTAATGTTTTTGTCAATCCTTCCTATGCAGAATCTTATAGTCTAATTCTTGCTGAATCAACTTATTTGGGTGTGCCTACTGTTGCAACTTATGCAGGTGCAATGGGGGAATTAGGAAATTCTGACTCTTTATCGTACTTTTCAAAATATGATTATAGATCTTGTGCATCTAAAATTATATCAATCTTAACAGATCAAGTGCTTGCAAAAAGGTTATCTATGCAATCCATGATTTTTTCGGAGAAGAAGCACGATCCTAAAACAGTTGCAGCGACACAATTTTCTATTTATAACTCTGTCCTAAAGTAAACAAATATGGTATATACTTTGGTATTATATTTTATTATAGTAATACTATATTTTGTATTCCCTAAATCAGAAAAAAAATTTTTAGGGTGGGTATTTATTTGTGTAGGTCTTTATTTAGGAGTACGCTATAATTATATGCCCGACTATATTCCGTATCATCGTACATTTGATATGTTTAATAGTGTGGAACAATATGATTATAACCCAGAAACAGATCATGCAGAATATGGATGGTTTGTACTAAATAGATTGTTTAGATCATCAGGTTACTTCACTTTTGTATTCGTTTGCTCTTGTGTTTTTGCGTATGCGAATTATAAATTTTTTAATCTTTATAAAATTAAATGTGTCTATTTATTAGTTGCTGTTTTTGGAATGGCTATAAGTTCTAATTTTAGTATTTTAGCATCTGCACAGAGGCAATTTGTTGCAACTGCAGTATTTCTATTTGCTTATAGATATTGTATTTATGGTCAATTGTCTAAATTTAAAGATTTACTATCTTATAAATTGATTCTTTATTATTTGTTGATATGTTTAGCATCAATGTTCCACACCAGTGCGTTGGTTCTTTTGATAATACCTTTTTTATATTTTATACCATATAAAAAAAAGAAAGTATTATTGGGGTTAGGCATTTTCTTTTTTATAGTATTATTTGCAGGAGATTTTTTTCTTCCTAAACTAATGAACTCTTTAATTGAACAAAGTAATTCATACGAATATTTAATGGATAGAATAGCAACAAATGAACATTCATTTCTTGGTGTTTCAATGATGATATTGCGTGTTATTATGTTGTTGTATGTACTTTTTAAAAAAGAACTTTCTACGGAACATAGCATAGTTTTGATTGTTGCTTATGTATCAGCAATATTTACTGCATCAACCTATAGTATTGTCCAAATTGATCGGTTGGCATTCTATTTATTGGTATTCGATTATCTATCGTATGCCATTGTTTTAAAGAATCTTTCTTTTTCATATAGAAATCTCTATGGAGCAATAATTTGGATATGGTATTTTAGGAGTATTACTAAGCTATTTCAACCCATAGTTTATGATTGGCAAGAGTATAAAACTATCTTTTCTGTATTATGATATTAAATAGTAGAAATCAATGGATGGATGTTGCCAAAGGTATTACTATTTTGCTGATGATTCTTGGTCATGCGGCTATCCCTGAACCATTATCGAATTTTATATATTCATTTCATATGCCTTTGTTCTTTATTGCTTCTGGGTGGATGACAAACTGGAATAAATACTCTATCAGTGACTTTGCAATAAGGAAGGCAAAATCTCTGGCTGTTCCTTTTATTATTTATTCCAGTATAGTACTTGTGCTGCTTGAACAAGTGAAAAAATCTATATATGGAGGTAATAATATGATATTTAGTTGGTTATGTGATGGATGGCAAGGGTATGCATTGTGGTTTATTCCTGTATTATTCATGTCTTTATTCATTGTCCGATTCACTTATTTGATAAGTAAAGGATGGGGAAGGGTTGTTGTTTGTATTTGCTTGTTGATTATAGGTGTATCTCTTAAGTATTTCAAAGTAACATTACCTTGGTCTTTAAGTACTGTCCCTTATGCAAGTTTTTTAGTGTTGTTAGGTTCTTATTTGAGAAATTTTCAGTCTTTTATAGACTATCCTAAATGGATTATAATGTTAGGAGGGGGGGGGATATCATTGTGTATTTCATGTTTTTGGCGATTGGATATGGCATGGAATAATATTCTTCCGGTTATGCCATTAACGGTAGGTGCTGTTGCTGGAACGGTTATGTTGTTTAGTTTCTCTTCCTTTATGATAAAGTATTTACAAAAAGTAAGTGAAGTCTTTCAGTATATAGGAAAAGAGACATTTGTAATTGTAGCTTTTTCACAAGTGATAATCATCTTGTGTAATTCATATTTCATATGTAGTTCAATGATTAAATATATGATTCTATTTATTTCTTTATGGTCGATCATATTTATAAAAAATAGAATGAAGGTTCTTACTAAATTACTAATGTTTTGATCGAGAGAATATAGATTACTATTAAGAAGGTTTATATGGCTATATTATTTATTTCCAGTTTAACGCCCGATCGAGAAGAGTATTGGACCAGTGCATTTTCCAGATCTGGATTTAATGTAATTCAGGGTGTAGGCCTATCTATGGCAGATCTAGTAGGTAATGATCAAATTGAGTATATTTCGATGCCCTCTTATCAATCCTATCCCAATGCTCCCTTATGGATAAAAGGAAAAAAAGATACTCTTGAAAATGGAGTCAAGGTTACAATACTTTCCACACTTAATCTTAAGGTAATTAAGAGTATTCATTGGAGTTTACAGTATGTTCGGATTATTCAAAATTGGGCAAAAAAACATCAAGGAGAAGAGTGTAAAGTTTTGATCTATAATACTTACCATCCCTCGATAGATCATATTTATAAAGCCTGTAAAAAAGCTGGAGTAAAACTCTATTGTATGCTTTATGATTTAGGTGTTCCTCCAAAGCGTTTGAGGCTTAGTAAACTCACAATGATAGGATACGAGCGTGCAGAAAAGATAGCGGAGAAATATATTCCTTTATTGGATGGTCGTATCGTGATCAATGAGCGAATTGTAAGTCATTATGCCCCCGACAAAGATTTTTTGTTGGTAGATGGTGGTATTACAGACCAATTAGTGTCTAAACTTTTTCCTCTTAAAGTATCGAAATCAAAGACATGTACTTTTGTTCTTGCTGGTATGTTATGGGATCAAAATGGAACCCGATTAGTTTTAGAAGCACTCAAAATACGTCCAAATTTAAATGTTAAGATAAAAATATGTGGTAAGGGGATAGATGTTCCGCTAATTGAAGAAGCTGCTAAGGAGGATTCTCGGATTGAATACTTGGGTATGTTAACACAAGATCAATTGTTTAAAGTTTATGAGGAAGCAGATGTACTTCTAAATCTTCGTATAGAAGAGGAAGGAGATTTCCATTTCCCAGGAAAATTATTGGAATGTCTTACTATGGGTAAATTAGTAGTTTCTACGCCTATTGCACATGCTGAACGAGATTACGGTAAGTACATGAAAGTGTTACACGATGTTACAAGTGAAGGTCTCTCAAACTTAATGCAGGAAATAACAGAAACTCCCAAATATGAACTTTATGAACTAGGTAAAAGAGCTCGTGTCTTTATGTTAAAGAATCGTACTTGGAAAAAACGAACGGAAGATATTATTGCATATATGAATATCAAATGACAATGGAACTTACTTTTTTCATGAACTATCTGAATCATCATCAGGTACTAGTTGCAGACTTATTATATGAAAAACTGGGAGATCAGTTTTGTTTTGTTGCAACTCAGCCGGTTGACCTTTCAGAAATGAAAGGAGGAAGTGATTATAGTTCGCGTCCCTATTGTATCATAGCTTCAAAAAATAGAGAAGCTCATGAATATGCTATGTGTCTAGCTAGAAATTCTCAAACTTGTATTTTCGGTGCAAATTCATTGGAATATGCGATTGAGCGGGCGAATTGTAATCCGCAAGGTTTGAGTTTTGAATGTGCTGAGAGATGGCTTAAACGAGGAGCGGTAAATGTTCTCTCTCCTGCTTTTCTTAAATGGTATTTTTGTTATCAAAAATATTTCCATAAGGCAAATTACTATAGATTATGTAGTTCTGCCTATGCAAGTAGCGATATGCAGAAAGTTCATGCTTATGAGGATCGTTGCTATAAGTGGGGATATTTTACAAAAGTGAATAGACAATTGGATTACAAAAAGGTTGATTTGGAATCTAAACATGTGAAAATCCTTTGGTGTGCTCGATTTGTCGATTGGAAGCACCCCGAATTGGTTGTTTTATTGGCTAAACGGCTTAAGGACAATAAGTATGATTTCCATTTGGATATGATTGGTGAAGGGGTTGAGTTGAATAAAATAAAAACAATGGTTCAATTTTTGAATTTAAGAAATCAAGTTAGTTTTCTTGGAAATTTACCAAATGAACAAGTTTGTGACCAGATGTATAAACATGATATTCTCCTTTTTACTTCCGATCGAAAAGAAGGGTGGGGGGCAGTTGCCAATGAAGCGATGTCGAATGGTTGTGTCTTGGTAGGGGCTGATGAAATAGGTTCTGTTCCGTATCTTGTTACAGACAATGTAAATGGAATGGTTTTTAAGTCTTGTGATCTCGATTCTTTGTATGAAAAAGTTACCTATTTAATAAACAATCCAATGGAAAGAGAACGAATGTCAAAGGCGGGGATGCGAAGTATGAGAGATATTTGGTCTCCAGAAAATGCATCAATATCGTTATTAGAGTTAATAAACTCTTTACAAAACAAAGAGCCTTTATCTATCATAAGTGGACCTTGTAGTAAAGATTAATAAAGGATAACAGATATGAAATCATATATTAAAACTCATTCATGGGCTTACAATTTACTGGCAAAGATATACCGTTTTCTAGGACGTAATAAGGTGATTGTGCGGTAGATGGAATCAATACAGTTTGAATGTGCCGGGTTTATTTTTAGCTCATGCCCGTATTGTAATTCATGGGAATAACAATAAACTCATCTTCTTGCCAAATAAATTGGGAGAAGTGACACATTTTACAAAATTGAATATTACAATACATGGCAATAATAATATTATTACTATAGGCTCTTGTAGTTCGGGTAGTGGCTTTTCCATTTGTATGGAGGATGATAATAATCGAGTTGTTTTAGGAAGGCAATTTACGGTTGGACCCAATACTGAACTTGCTGTTATCGAAGGAACTACTATTGAATTTGGAGATGATTGTATGCTTTCTGCGAATATAACTTTAAGAACAGGAGATAGTCATAGTATTACGGATTTGCAAGGTAATCGTACAAATCCGAGTAAATCTATCAAGATTGGGAATCACGTTTGGATTGGGAATACGGTATTGATCTTTAAAGGAACACAAGTGGCTGATAATTCAATAGTTGCAGGAGGAACAGTTGGGGGAGGTAAAATATACCCATCTCATAGTATCATAGGTGGTAATCCAGCTAAAGTAGTCAAAGAGGGGGTAAATTGGGATAGACGTAGACTTCCTTTATAAGAACTTAGTATTTAAAGTTAACTCAAATTTATGTTATGAACATTTTTGTAATCGCTACAGCTTTACAGGTAGGAGGTGGTATAACCATTTATAAGCAGTTCCTTTCTCATTTGCCTGAACATATTGGGCAAGGTAAGTATTGGATATTTGTAAATCCTATTCTTCCTAAGGTCGCGATAGAGGGAGTGCAGTATATAACTTTTCCTTTGCGATCGAAGGCGAATCGTATTCTAAATGAAGGTAAGTTTTTAGTATCTGAGATAGAGCGGAAGCAGGTTACTCCAGATATTATTGTTTCTCTTCAAAATAATGGATTTAAGGAGATAAAGAATTGTAAACAAATAGTTTATTATCATCAGTCCCTTCCTCTATATCCTGGTTTCTGGAATCCTTTTAAGACGAAAGAACGCCCTTTGTTTTTGTATAAAAACATTTTTCCCCATATCGTTCAACGTACATGGGTTAAGGACACACAGTTTGTTGTTCAAATTCCGTATATCAAACGGAGAATGATGGAGTATTATGGTATTCTTGAACAGAATATTCATGTGTGTTTTCCTGATGTGGAGAGGATTGATGTGAATCGTGTAAAACCATATCAATTTGAGAAAGGATTTACTCATTTCTTGTGTGTGGTTGTAAGTAATGTACCGAGATATAAAAACTTACTAACGATTATTAGGGCAGTAGAAATTCTTAAGAATAAGTATTTTGGGATAGAATATAAAGTAAGGGTTCACCTTACTACTACAAATGTTGAAGCGTATAGTTGGAGTAAATTAGTTATTCAGCATGGTGTAGATGATATTATTCAATTTGATGGTGCTGTTGATCATGAGGATCTGTTAGGAATGTACAAGAATAGTGATGCTTTGTTATTTCCTAGTTCAATAGAAACTTTAGGATTGCCATTACTTGAAGCTGCTTCTTTTGGAATCCCTGTGTTGGCAGCAGATAAAGACTATGCCCATGAGGTCTTGAATGGATATGAAGGTGCTTTTTTTATAGAAACGCATGATTTCGAGGCGTGGGCAGAAATGATAAAAAGGGTTATTGATACGAAGGAGAGATATAGGCCTCTTTCACAGAATAGGGAAAGTGATTGGTCGTATTTCTTTGAATTGATAAATAGTAGAGTTTAGTAAGGTGATTGATTATAAAATATTCTTTTTGAATAAAATATGGAATGATGAAGAGCGTCTGAATGATGTTTGTAATTATATCAAGACTGGCAAATCAAAGATCGATATTCTGCAAAGGAATCCTAGTCTTGGGACAGATGATAGTTTTCAGGTTATTGCGTGTGATGAGGACAAAGTTATAGGGTCAGGCTTTCATTTTCCAACAAGACTTATTATAAATAATAGTATTATCAGGAGTTTGTCTTGTAGTACGTTAAGTGTGTCTGAGGAATATAGAAAGCGGGGGATTGGATCTTCCATACATGGAGTAAGAATGCAGCATTCGGAAAGTGGTTCTATTATTATTGGATCAATGTCAAGAATGCAGTATTCAATTATGCAGAGGTTGAATGCAACGGTATTTTTTTCTGCCAGAATGCTTCGGTTACGTCATAGTATTCAAGCGTTGAGACTCTTTTTGCCACATAGTATTGCTTTTGTGATTAGTTTGTTTATTGATTTTCTTTTATGGTTGCATGTGATGATTCTGCGATTATTTGCTAAAATAATGGGATATTCAAAATACACATTTAGTCGTATAGAGAAAGCTGATGATGCGTATAATAAGATATTTGATATTGACAAACATAGATACAAAGAGTGCCATGATAAAAGATGGATGAATTGGGTGCTTGAAAGTAATCCGGATGTATCTTTATATTATATAAAAAAGCATGACGATATTGTAGGGTTTGTTGTATTGAAGGATACTTATTATGAAACTGCGACAAGAGGATTGAAAAATGTTAAGATACGTTCAGTTGTGGAATGGGAGTCAGTGGATGATTTTCTTACAGACTTTAAGATTTGTTTGTTTGCCTCTTTGCTTAAAGGGGATTATGATGTGATAGAAATCTGTAATTATAATACTGCAAGTGTAAAAAAACTAAAAGGTGTAGGATTTATACAAGTCGGACAAGGAAATTCATTACTAAGGTTAAGTGATGATTCTCCTTTGTTAAAGTGTGAAGGCATTAAAGATGCCTCTAATTGGAGACTTAGACCTGCTGCAGGAGATAATATTTTATTTTAAATTGAATATGGCAAAAATAATATTACATGCCGATGATTTCGGCTATGACAAAGACACAACTTTGGCTACGATAGATTGTTTTGAGCGTGGTGTTTTGACATCTGCTACAATCATGACTACATGCGAGTGTGCCTCAATGGCCATTGAGTATGCCAAAACTAAACCAGAGTTTAGTTTTGGCATACATTTAACTTTTGTAGATGGTTTGAGGCCTGTTACAAAATGTGATAGTCTTTTGGAGAATGGAGTGTTTGAACCTTCTAATAGAACTCGTAAAAAGGCTATGGCTTTCAAACATGATACACAGGATATTGTGAACGAGATTTTGGCACAAGTGAAGATCATCGAAGAGGGTGGGGTTCTTTTTTCTCATCTTGATTCACATGGCCATTTACATAAGTTCCCTTCATTTTTGAAAGCACTGAAACAATTAAAGAAGATGAATCCTTCTTTGAAAGTAAGGCGTTCGCAGACCTTGTTTATCAATCCTCAGCGTTTTGGCCCTATTAAGATGTTGAACGCGATGTTTGATTGGTATATTGTACAGAATTTCAAAACAACGGATGCTTTTTATATGTCAGCGAATAGTATGGATACAAATTGGGCACATAAGGTTTTGACCTTGATAAATGCTTTACCTGATGATTTTACAGTTGAAGTAGGTGTCCATCCTGGTCATAAAGAAGAATGGAGACAACACGAATACGAAGACATTAATGAATTTGCGGCACTGATTCATGATTCTTCACATCAATTGATCACTTGGAAAGATTTATGAAAACAAACAATTGTATTTTAGATATGATCTGTATGGTTGATATGTTTGGTATTATACTTGATCATTCGTGAAATTAAGAAAACAGAATAGAGTTATAAGTTGGCTACCTAAACGCAGTTATGAAATCTATTTAATTCACCCAAGTATGATGTGCATTGCTCTGATGTGGATGGGTAAAAGTTGGATGGATGTTCCTGTAGGGATTGTGATGATAGTGATTTCAGGTTATGTCGTCAACACTATAAGCAGTCAGCTGTATAAGTTGACAAATAATAGTTTTAAGATATAGTATATGTTAGATCTTTCAGTAATTATTCTTGCAGGTAACGAGGAGATTCATATGAAGCGTTGCTTGGATAGAATTACTCCTTATGTTAAGGAGGTTTTTGTCATTGATTGTTATTCTACAGACAGAACCGTGGAGATTGCACAAGGATATGAGAATGTAACAATCTTGCAAAATAAGTGGGTAAACTATGCTACTCAGTTCAATTGGGCTCTTCAGAATGCTCCAATTAAGACAGAATGGGTATTGAAATTAGATGCTGATGAGTATCTTGAGCTAGCTCTTATAGAACGTATGCAAAAGGAATTACCAATGATTCCGGATGACATTTCTGCGATTAGTATTCGACTTAAGCATATGTTCTTGGGAAAATTTATCAAAGGAGGAACCGGTAAAAAATATATGACTCGTATCTTTCGTAAAGGCAGAGCTGTTAGTGAGAACCGTCAGATGGATGAACATATGAAACTTACTTCTGGAGAACTTATCGTGTGGGAAGAAGCTTTTTACGATGATAATTTTAATAACTTGAAATGGTGGACGAATAAGCATAATGGATATGCCATTCGTGAAGCTGCTGACCTTTTGGATATTGAATATAATCTGACGAATAACGAAAAAAATGGATTGGAAGGACAGGCTGCTTCTCAGCGTTCAATGAAGCATAGATATGCTAAGATGCCTTTGTTTTGGAGAGCATTTATTTATTTCTTCATACGTTACTTTTTGAAAGGTGGTATGTTTGAAGGTAAAGAAGGCTTTCTGTGGTGTTTTCTTCAAGGTTGGTGGTATCGAACTTTGGTAGATGCTTTGATTTTTGAGATTAAACAAAAGACAGGAGGAGATAAGGAAAAAATTCGAGAGTTATTAAAGGTGGAATATGATATACATCTGTAAATATGAATAAAAAGAAAATTTTAATTCACTCTTTGATTTTTAGTCCCGACGGAGTTTCTACTGCATATCTATATAATGATATTGCGCTTAGATTCCAAAAGGAGGGCTACGAGGTGGTAGTACTTTCTACAACTCCGCACTTTAATGTGGTAGAGGAACAGTTGGCAAAGCAACCGCTAAAATGGAAAATACCGGGTGTGTATAAAGAAAGTGATTTTCATGGTATAAGGGTGTTACATGTACCGCAGAAGAAGTTCAAAAATACAGCATTACGTATCTTGGGGTTTGTTTATTGGCACATTATTTCGTTTATTCTTGGCTTGTGTATACGTAATGTAAGTATAATTGTATCGCCTTCTCCACCTCTCAGTATCGGTATGCTTAATCTTATTCTTGGCAAACTGAAAGGTTGTAAGGTGATCTATAATGTACAAGAAATTTATCCGGATATTTTGAAGAAAAAGACAGGGGCGGTAATTGCTTTCTTAAAGAAAGTAGAGCGTTGTATTTATAATAGGTCTGATGCTGTCACAACTATTGATGATGTTTTTTATAACACAATTGTGGGGCGTTTTAAGAATCCGAGTAAGTTGCATATTATCCCCAACTTTGTAGATACAGATCTTTATAATCCAACAAATATAGAATCTCTTGACGAAAATATTTTCCCTAAAACTAATTCATTGAAGTTACTCTATGCCGGAAATATAGGGCATGCACAAGACTGGCGTCCATTGGTGGCTTTGGTTGAGAAAACAAAGGAGTTGAATGTGGAATATTTTGTGATAGGTATGGGGGTTCAGCGGCAATATTTAGAAGAACAGAAAGTTGAGAGGAATCTAGATAAGTTGCATGTGCTCGATTACCAACCTCGTCATTTAATGCCAAGTATATTGGCATATAGTGATGTGCAATTCATCTTTATGGCCCCAGAGATGGAAATGATGGGATTTCCGTCTAAAGTTTATACCATCATGGCGTGTGAGAGACCATTGCTTATATGCTCTGGTGATAAAACTCCTATCGTGAACTTCACTAAGGAGTATAATTGTGCAAAGCTTATTACAGAGAAAGATTTCGATAAGAAGGTTGATGAAATGGCACAGTGGTTGACTTCGGTATCTCGTGAAGAACTTCGACAAATGGGACGTAACGGATATGAGGTGATACAACGGTATTATACGAAAGAGAAGGTGACAAAGCAATATGTTGATTTAGTAAATAAAATAGTATGAGGATTCTTATAACCGGTGTTCATGGTTTTGTCGGGGGAAATCTTGTGAAAGCTCTGAAAGAGGATAATGAAATTTATGGCTTGGATATTATTGCCCCTGAAAAAGATGGAGTGATAAAAACCTATAGTTGGAATGAATTTGAAAGAAGGGATATTCCGGAAGTGGATGCCGTCATTCATCTGGCGGGGAAGGCACATGATACGAAAAATAGGTCGAAGGCTCAGGTTTATTTTGATGTCAATACGGGATTGACGCAGAAGATATATGATTATTTCCGAAATTCCTTTGCAAAAAAGTTCGTTTTTTTCAGTTCAGTAAAGGCAGCTGCCGATCAAGTGGCGGGAGATATCCTGACCGAAGAGGTTGTACCTTCTCCCAAAGGACCTTACGGTGAGAGTAAAATCAAAGCCGAGGAGTATATTTTGGGAAAATGGCCAGCTGATAAGTCGGTCTATATTTTGCGTCCTTGCATGATTCATGGACCAGGTAACAAGGGAAATCTGAATTTGTTATATAATGTAGTGAAAAAAGGAATTCCATGGCCATTGGGAGCTTTCGAAAATAAACGAACATTTACTTCTATCGACAATTTGTGCTATGTTGTAGAAGGCTTGTTGACTAAGGAGGTGGCTTCTGGTATTTATCATATGGCTGATGACGAGGCTTTGTCGACCAACGAACTGATAGCTATTATTTGTGAGGCTACGGGACAGATGGCACATATTTGGCATTTGAACAAAAAAATGATGGAGATGGTAGCAAGTGTTGGTGGTTGTCTGCATCTGCCATTGAATAAAGAACGTCTGGCTAAGTTGACGGAAAACTATGTCGTTTCCAATGTGAAGATAAAGTCTGCTTTAGGAGTGGACAAGATGCCTGTTAGAGCAAAAGATGGTTTAATCAAAACGATTAAAAGTTTTTGATAATATGTTATATCTGTTGATTTTTGTAATTCTGCTTATAGCTGAACTCCTTTATTTCCGCATCGCCGACCACTTCAACATCATTGACAAACCCAACGAACGTAGTTCGCATAAGCAAGTGGTTTTGCGTGGTGGTGGCATCATCTTCTTGATCGGAGCTTGGATTTGGAGTGCTTTCTTTGGGTTTCAATATCCGTGGTTCCTGATTGGGGTGACGCTGGTTGCTACTGTTAGTTTTATAGATGATATTCGTTCCTTACCGGATAGTGTACGTTTGGTCGTGCAGTTTGTGGCGATGTTCTTGATGTTCTATCAGTTCGGCATTC
>OAVX01000531.1_pt1 | contig 20330 bp, 19 predicted proteins | sample 1476471 | NCBI WGS metagenome assembly OAVX01 (sample SAMEA2580114, study PRJEB22360) | human gut metagenome | biome: human gut; feature: human-associated habitat; material: faeces | place: Denmark | collected 2008/2010
CTGGAATTGGCGACGTTCCGGTGGGTCTCGTGGTGGAACTCGAAGCGCCTGCACCAGTCCCTGGGCTACAGGACACCCGAAGCGGTGGAAACCGAGTATCATCAACATCAAGCGGCACAAGCCGCCCCACTATAAGGACGGAACAAAAATCAGGCCACTTCACATTGCATGCCTTGAGGGTAATGGGGACTTCCGCTCACCCGAGTGCGTGGAGTTGCTGGACGAAGCGGACATCGTGGTCACTAACCCACCGTTTAGCCTCTTCCGTGAGTACATTGCTCAACTCATGGAGCATGATAAGAAGTTCGTCGTCATCGGCAATCAGAACGCTGTTACCTATAAGGAAGTGTTCCCACTCATCAAAGAGAACCGAATCTGGCTTGGCTGCTACTCGGGGAACATGGAGTTTCGGGTGCCGGGCGATTATGAGGCTCACAGCGAGAATGACAAGTGATTCTGGACGGACGAATCGGGGCAGAACTGGCGAAGCATCGGCGCTGCCTCGTGGTTCACGAATCTGGACATCAGAAAACGTCACGACGAACTTATCCTCGTGAAACGCTATAAGCCCGAGGATTACCCCAAGTACGACAATTACGACGCAATCAACGTGATTTGCCTGATGGAGGAATCACGGCGGCTGCGGGAAGCCCGTTCGTATTCCAGCAAGTCTGTCAGGCGGATTCTGCGATGACGTGATGGGCGGGAAAAAGGAATGAGTCCTTTATCTAACATTCTGACCAGCGTCTGTCGCGATACTCCCAGTGTGCGCGGCTTGTTCCGTCGTGAGTTCCTGTTCCGTGGCGCTGATCGTCACGCTCTTCCCCTCGGAGAGCATATGGCCGTCTGTTGAACCGCATCGCGAAGTTGCTTCGGCAGCGCCAATGAGTAGCGTTCTTCCAGCTTGGCTTGATACATTGCGTACGTGACCATAAGGCCACAACGGCCAAATGAATCGGGAACATCATGAGTGATTACAACGAACACATACCGGACGGCGCCGGCGACAACGGCGACGCCGACGAGCTGGTGTACCAATCCGAGGGCTGCGGCAAGGCCGCGCATTGCCCACTGAAACGACTCGGCAAGGGCGACACCGCGGTCAACATCATCGGTGTGGCCGTCTCGGCCGTCATCGTCGCGGCGAGCATCTACGCGCAATACGCGCTGACCAAATGGGCCGTCAAATCCGCGCTCAAGGAAACACGACCGCACGATTGATCCGGTGATACCACTACACCGACTTGCCGTTGACATGCGCCCCGTCGTGTGGCCTCCCTTTCATACCGGGAGGCCACACGACGAAAGCTCAGCGAGCCTCCGCCAATATGATGCCGGCATCGGCCATCTGTTTGCGGGCCGCGACACCCAACTCCTCGCTGACCGGAACGGTCAGATCCTCGAACACGGTGACATCAAAGCCGAGACGTTTCGCGTCAAGCGCGGTGTCCTTGACGCAATGCGATTCGGCGATGCCCACCACATCCACCTGCGTGACGCCTGCGGCCTTCAGCGCATTGGCCAGCGTCTTGCCGGCGGACTGTTCGGCCGTGACCTCCTCGCGCGTCTGGATACGGTCGGTATTGTCTTCGATGCCTTCAAAACCGGAGTATGCCGCCGAATACTGGCCCTTCTTGAAATGATGAGCGATGCCCAGAGCCGCGATGGCCGGATGAAGCTCGGCGTTCGGCGTGCCCGCCGCGCCATGCTTGGGCCACGTATCCACGAAATCCGGATTGCCCGACCAGTGTGCGCCCGGCTCGATATGCCAATCCTGCGTGGTGGCGGTATACGCATACTCGCCGCGATGCGCGTTCACATAGTCGGCGATCCTCCCGGCGACCGCGTTGCCGCCTTCGACCCCCAGCTCGCCGCCTTCGCAGAATGTCGGCTGCACATCCACTACAATCAGCGCCTTGGCCATGTCATGCTCCCATCATCGTTCGATTCGACTGACGTTTCCCATCATAAGCGACCGATGCCAACCGCATAAGCCCCTATAAACGGCGCGCCCGACAGCCGGATCGGGACTCACCGGGGCAGCTCATTGTCATCGTATCGGGGCACGGCGGTTCTGGTTTCCGCCTCCGCCTTCGCCTTGCTCTTGGCGTACATCAGCTGACATGCCCAGACGACGGCGAGCACAACGGAAAATGCGAGTCCCGATACCACGTCACCGTATTTGACAGCGGTGAATATCGGCATGGCGACGGCCGCGACGATGCAGAAGGGCAACGCGATCCATGTCCTGCGCAGTTTGGCCCGGTAACTCGAATCCCAGTAGCCGAACGGACGGCTGCCCCTGTTTTCCATAAGCGTTCCTCCGGTCATCACGAATCTGCGATTGCGTCGATGCCTACGATGATACGGCACCCGGCGAATCGTTATCTTTCCACCGTCGCTGCCGAAGTCGGCTGATCATTCCATCGCTAAGCTGTAATGATGGGATTCAATCGGTAATAGGCCGATATGGAATCTTTGCTGATGATTGCATTGCACGGGGCAGTATTGGGCATACCATTTCGAGCGTTGAGCCACGGTGATTCACTGTGGGTACGCGCACTAAGCCGGTTCCCGGTTTGCCCTCCCAGAGCCGTACATACATCATTGATGATGCTCCGCTCTGCGTCATCCAACGCGATATATTGATTCTTCCCCTGTAGAACGATTGAATGATGCGCTTCGCCGATATGACGATGTGGAACGGCGCATCGAGGATATTTCAGCAAAGTCGGGTTATGGAAGCGATCTCATATATGACAATGCCGTGCCGGTGTATGCCCGGAATGCTGAACAGCTTGAGATGACTTATTATTCGTACTTGTCCTACATGGCGGATTGCGATGTTGGCGGCTTGGTGGCGTCTGGGCTAAGCTTTGAGACCATGTGCGGAATCGTCGGATATGCAGGTAATGTTTCGGCCACGTGCGGCAAGCCCCCTCAGGTGTGTCTTCAGGGATTGCAACGCCTGGAATACCGCGGGTACGACTCTGCGGGAGTGGCGCTCGTCGCTTCGGGCATGGGGCATGCAGTGGTGCGCAAGAAGGCCGGAAGGCTCGCCAATCTCGTCGAAAGCGTGGAACGTAACCCGATGCCGCCCGCGACGGCCGCCACCGGACACACCAGCTGGGCCACGAACGGGGCGCCCTCCGACGTGAACGCCCATCCCCACCCCCCCGCGTACGCTGGTCGTGGCGATATCGCAGTCCGGAGAGACTATGGACACGCTGATGGCCCTGCGCCACGTGTGCGAGCAGGGATCCATGGTGCTGTCGATCTGCAACACGCAGGTGGCGTCGATACCGCGCGAATCCGATGCCGTCAGATCATCGACTCGCTCAAGGGCATGCCGGCCAAGATCCAATGGGTGCTCGACACGCAGGCAGGCACGGCCCGATAGCGCTGGTCGATGAGGGAGAGCTGGTGGTGTTCATCATGCCGCTCGAGCGCGGCCGTGACGTGCTGCACGCCAAGGTGCGGTCCGGCATCGAGGAGGTCAAGAGCAGAGGCGCGTTCATCATCGCCGTCGCCGAACAGGGCGACCGGGATGATGAACGTTATGCGGATGTCATGTTCCGGCGTCCCGAATGCCCGACGTTGATGAGCCCGCTCGTCGACGTGGTCCCATTGCAGCTGTTCGCCATGGATATGGCCGAGATCAAGGGGTATGACGTGGACAAGCCGCGCAATCTCGCCAGATCCGTCACGGTTGAGTGACGCGATGGCGAAGGACGAGAGATGACGAACAACAAAGACAAGTGGCTGCGCGCATTGCAGGCCAAGGGGATCCGCACGACGCAGGATGAGGTCGGGCGTGCCGGCAGGCACCGTCATGACGACCCGGAGGCAAACCCGCCGAAAGATCGGGCCGGTTTTCGCCCGGTGAGGGGAAGATCCGCCAAACCGTTCAAGGCGACCGGTCACAAGGGCGGAATCAGCCGGCAAGGTGCATGACGCGGAATGTTTCGGCGAGGTCGTGATTTGATTGCCAATGACCATCTCCAGTCGCTTCGCGACTGGAGATGGCAGATGCTCTGCAGCTTAGTTTTTTTAGTCCTCGTTCTTGGCGGGGGCGGAGAGGAATCGTTCTTCGCCGGGCAGCACGGCGTTGAGGATCACGGCCACCACGAAAGCCACGGCGATGCAGTTCGAGGCAAAGATCTGGCGGAACAGGGCCGGGAACTGCGCGAAGATGTCGCTCACCTGCGTGAAGCCGATGCCGATGGTCAGGCTCAACGCGGCGATGGTGATGTTGCGCTGGGTGAAGCCGGCTTCGGCGATCATCTGGAATCCGGAAAGAATGATGTTGCCGAACATCATGATCGTGCAGCCGCCGAGCACCGCTTGCGGCAGCGAGTTGAACACCTCCGCCACGGCAGGCACGAAGCTCGCCAGAATCAGGATCAGTCCGCCGGACAGGATCACCTTGCGGTTGACGACCTTCGTCATCGCCACCAGTCCGATGTTCTGGGCGAAACTGGTCAGCGGCAGGCATCCGAACAGTCCGGAGACCGAGGAGATCAGGCCGTCGCCGGCGATCGCTCCGGCCGTCTCACGCTCGGTCGGCGTACGGTTCAGACCCACCTTGGTCAGCGCGGCGGTGTCTCCCAGAACCTCGACGGACGAGACCACGTACAGCAGTCCGATGGAGATGATCGCGCCCCAATCGAACTCGGGCTTGAACGGCATGAACTGCGGCAGCGAAACGACGGAAAGCTCCTGGAACCCGGAAAAATCGACCTTGCCCATGCAAATCGCCACCACATAGCCGACCACCAGGCCGAACAGCACGGACAGCTGTTTGGCGGTGCCCTTCATCAGCAATTGGAACGCCAGACAGGCGACCAGCGAAATGAGACCCAGCGTCAGGTTCTGCCAGGATCCGAAGTCCGCGGCGGACGCGTCACCGCCGCCGAAACTCGTGGCGCCCACGGTCAGCAGCGAGAAGCCGATGGACGTCACCACGATGGCGGAGACGATCGGAGGCACGAAACGGCGCCAGTACCGGGCGGTCAGGCCCAGCACCAGCTCAAGCAGACCGCCGACGATCACCGCGCCGACCACGGCTCCGTAACCCTTGTCGGCGCAGATCGCGGCCGCGGCGGCCACATAGGTGAATGAGATGCCCGTCACCATCGGCAGCCGCGAGCCGATCAGCCACGCGCCATACAACTGCAGGCAGGTGCCGAGACCCGCCACCAGCAGACCCGACTGAATCACGGCCGCCGATTGCGCGGACGTCATCTTCGCCGCGTTGGCGACGATGAATATCGGGGCTAGATTGGCGACGAACATCGCCATCACATGCTGCAGGCCGAACGGAATGCCCTTCCAGAACGACACGGGCGCGTCCAGCGAGGACAGCGCCTCGAACGATACGGAATTCTTCGTTTTCTTCTGCGACATGGTTTCCTTTTCTCTCCTCTGCTCTCTGCTGTTCCGGACTCAGTCCCTGAACGTGATCTCGCCGGTCTCGGGATTCATGGACTCGACGATGGACAGCGAATCCACGTCATAGCCCTGCGCGCGCAGTTTGTCACCGCCGCCCTGGAACCCCTTCTCGACCGCGATGCCGATTCCCTCGACACTCGCCCCCGCCGCATGGCACAGCTCGATGAGCCCGTGCAACGCCTTGCCGTTCGCCAGGAAATCATCGATGAGCAGCACGTGGTCGTCGGCGTCCAAATACTTCTTGGACACGATGACGGGAAACTCCTTGCGCTTGGTGAACGAGTACACCGTGGTGGTGTACTGGTCGCCGTCGAGGTTGATGGATTGGGCCTTCTTGGCGAACACCACCGGAACATCGCCGAAGTGGCGCGCGGCGCAACAGGCGATGCCAATGCCCGACGCCTCGATGGTCAGGATCTTGGTGATGGTCTTGCCAGCGAAATGCCGGGCCCACTCCTGCCCCATATGGTCGAACAGACGCACGTCGCACTGATGGTTCAAGAACGCGTCCACCTTGAGCACGTCACCGGTCTTGACCGTTCCATCACGCCGAATGCGCTCTTCCAGCTCCTTCATAAGTCCCCTTTGCCTGTACCGTCAATGAATAGGACAGAGGGACAGCATACGCCATGCAGATGACCGCGGCGACCTGTATGAATCCGCCACGAGTCCTTGACGAACACTTTGTGATTCCAAAATGTTTTTTTTGGGAGGGGGATGCTCTAGCATAACCTCGACGGAACGGGAAGTCGTGTAAGGAGTATCAGCATGCGCAATGACCGCTATGAGAGCCTGGACGGCATCAAGGGATTCGCCCTGATCGGCATCATCTGGTATCACCTGTCGCAACGCTCGCTGCCCGGCGGTTTCATTGGCGTGGACGTGTTCTTCACCGTATCCGGCTTCCTGCTCGCCCTGAGCGTCCTTCGTGAGATCGACCGTACCGGCAGACTGCGTCTTGGCAATTTCTATCTGCGCAGGTTGTCTCGACTGTGGCCGGCGATGGCGTTCATGATCGCCGGCTCGGTGTCGCTCGGCCTGTTCGTCAACCATGACATTCTGGTGGGTGTGCCGGGCAAAAGCGTCTCCGCGCTGACATTCACGTCGAATTGGGGGGAGATCTTCTCCGGAGACAGCTATTTCGCGGCGACGTCGCCGCAATTGCTGCGGCACTTATGGTTCGTGGCGCTGCTGGCCCAAGCGACGCTGGTGCTGCCGCTTTTGACGGCCATGCTGCACAGAATCGGCTCCACGTTCGTGCAGTCGTTGGTGCCGGTGCTGCTCGCCGCGCTGTCCGCGTGTGGCATGTGGGTGCTGTACAACCCGTCCGCCGACCCCACACGCGTGTATTTCGGCACGGACACGCACTGTTTTGGCATGCTGTTGGGTGTCGCGCTGGCGTTCGTCGTGCGGCACAGCGAGGAGTCTGACGCCGAGCCGCGCCGCCTGTTCACCATGGTTATGCCCTGGCTGGCCACTGGCGCACTGGTCGTGTTGATCATGATGATGCCGCGCGTCGGGCAGGATGCGTCAGCGTTCCGCGGCGGTCTGATTCTGGCCTCTGTGCTCACCGTAGTGCTGATCGGCGGCAGCATTTCCAAGGATTCATGGATGATCGGCCTGTTCGGCTGGCGTCCGCTCGCGCTGCTGGGCAAATACTCGTATGGCATGTACCTGTGGCATTGGCCGTTGTACCTGCTGCTGCAGCTCATGCTTCCCGGTTATCGTGGCAGCGGATTGTGGGTGGTCCAGGCGCTCACGTTGCTGCTGAGCCTCGTGATGACCGCGGTGTCATGGTGGATGGTGGAGAATCCGGTCGCGGAATGGATCAAGTCCAAGCGCGACAAGTCGGCTCCCCGCCGCACGGTGGCGCAACGTTCGGCTCCGCGACGGGTCGGCAGCGCGCGGGCACGTGGCGTGTATGGGACGCACCTCAACAACGTCGAGTTCACTCAGCCGTACTCTCAGGCTGCGCCCCTGCCCTCGCCGCAAGACGCGCCGGTCGTCGCATCCCGCAGCTCCCGTACCGCGAAGACGATGCGCATGGTCGTCACCGTGTCGGTTGTGGTACTGATCGTCATCGGGTTCTTCATGGGTGTGGCCCAGGCCCCGGCGAAGACGCAGACACAGATCATGCTGGAGAAGAACCAGAGCGCGCTCGCCAAGAAGGAACGTCAGCGCAAGATGGACGCCAAGGCCGCGGCCGAGGCGAAGAAACGCGCCGAGGAGGAGCGCAAGCGCCGCGAGGAGGCCAAGGCAGCCATCGAGAAGACCCTGAACGGCGAGGACGTCTCCGTGATCGGCGACTCCGTCACCGTGGGCGCGTCGGCGGCATTGCAGAAGTCACTGCCCGGCATCGCCGTGGACGCCCAGGTGTCGCGGTCCATCCTGACCGCGCCCGGTATCGTCGCGCAGATGAAGGCGGAAGGCCGTCTGCGCAAGTACGTGGTGATCTCGCTGAACACGAACAGCGCGACCACGGTCGGCGAATACGAGCGGATTGCGGCCGCGGCGGGTGATGGGCATGTGCTGGTCATCATCAATGCGTATGGCGACCGCGAGTGGATTCCCGTGGCCAATCAGGCGGCCTCCGACTATGTGCGCAAGCATCCCACCGATTCGATTCTGGTCGACTGGAACAGTGCTATCGCGGCACACACCGATTGGCTCGGACCGGACGGCATCCACCCGCAGGCCGGACAAGGCGAAGACCTGTATGCCTCCGGTCTGAGGAACGCGTTGGCGGAATGGGAGGTCGCCCATATCGAGTGACACTGACCGAACCATGTGGTAAACAGGAAAGCCGAATCATCGTCAACCGTCAGGGGGAACAGCGTGCAGCAGGATCCGGATCTCATCGCAAGAAGCGCCGAGGAACTCGTCGGCGACCTCAACCCGCAGCAAGCCGAGGCGGTGCAGTACCGGGGGCCCGCACTGCTGATCGGCGCCGGCGCAGGATCTGGCAAGACACGCGTGCTCACCCGGCGCATCGCGTGGATCCTCACGCAATTCGGAGCATGGCCGAGCCAGATCCTCGCCATCACCTTCACCAACAAGGCGGCCGCTGAAATGCGCGAACGCCTCGAAGGTCTGATCGGACCGGTCGCCCAGCGCATGTGGGTGTCGACGTTCCATTCCGCATGCGTGCGCATCCTCAGGCGTGACGGCCAGTCGATAGGGCTGGCGTCGGGCTTCTCCATCTATGACACCGCCGACTGCGAGCGCCTCGTCAAGCTGATCGGCGCCGATCTCAACATCGACCTCAAGCGCTACACGCCGCGCGCGATCCTCTCGCGCATCTCCGACTACAAGAACTCACTGATCGGCTGGCAGGAGCAGCTCAAGCGCTACGCGCCCGACTACCGGCCCGGCCAGCGCGGTTATCAGATCGGCAATTTCGGCGACATCGAGGTGCTGTATTCCGTCATCTACGCCGAATACCAGCATCGTCTGGCCATGGCGAACGCCGTCGACTTCGACGATCTGATCGGCCGGACGGTCGAACTGCTGCGCACCCAACCGCAGGTGGCCGACTATTACCGTCATAAGTTCCGTTATATCCTCGTCGACGAATACCAGGACACGAACCATGCCCAATACGAGCTGATCCGCGAGCTGGCGGGCGTGGACGCGGCCGGGCAGGTCGTGCCGGACGCCCCCTCGGCGGGGCGGGCCGGCCCGGCATGGATCACCGTCGTCGGCGACTCCGACCAGTCGATCTATGCGTTCCGCGGCGCGGACATCCGCAACATCCAGGATTTCGAGCAGGATTTCCCCAACGCGAAGACCATCATGCTCGAACAGAACTACCGTTCCACGCAGACCATCCTCGACGCGGCCAACGCGGTCATCGCCAACAACCAGGGTCGCAAGCCCAAAAAGCTGTGGACCGCATTGGGCAGCGGGGACCCGATCGTCGGCTATGCCGCGGACAACGCCGAGCAGGAGGCCGCGTGGATAGCGGGGGAGATCGCTCGCGTCCGCGCCGAGGAGGGCACGCCGTATTCGGACATGGCCATCATGTACCGTGCCAACGCGCAGTCGCGTGCGCTTGAAGGCGCGCTCGTGCATGCCGGACTGCCGTATCAGCTGGTCGGCGGCACGCGGTTCTACGAGCGGCGGGAGGTCAAGGACGCCATCGCGTATCTGCAGGCCATCGTCAATCCGGCCGACAACGTCAACATGCGGCGCATCCTCAACGTGCCCAAGCGCGGTCTCGGACCTCGTGCCGAATCGATCATCGTCTCATATGCCGATGCTCATGCGACCACGTTCTGGGACGGCATCGAACATCTTGACCAGATCGACGGCGTGCCCACCCGCACCGGCAAGCAGCTCGCCGCATTCAGGGACCTGATGCGCTCCCTGAGCGCGTTCGCGGCCGAACATGACGGCAAGCCGTCCGAAGTGGTGGGGGAGGTGCTCTCGCAGTCCGGTCTGCTCGAAGAACTGCAGCGGTCCGAGGATCCACAGGATGCCTCCCGCGTGGAGAACCTGTCGCAGTTGCAGTCCGTCGCCGCCGAATTCGAGCAGAACACGCCGGACGCCACACTCGCGGGATTCCTGGAGACCACGGCGCTGGTGGCGGACTCCGACCAGCTGCCCTCCGAGGGCGAGGACTCCGGCAAGGTCACGCTGATGACTCTGCACACCGCCAAGGGCCTGGAATACCCCGTCGTGTTCCTCACCGGCATGGAGCAGGGCACGTTCCCGCACTCGCGGGCGATGGAGGACGCCGACGAGCTTTCCGAGGAGCGTCGTCTGGCATATGTGGGCATCACGCGTGCCAAGCGTCGTTTGTACGTCACCCGTGCCGCCGTGCGCGCGCAGTGGGGGCAGGCCAACGAGATGATGCCCAGCCAGTTCCTCGATGAGATCCCCGACCGGCTCATCGACTGGAAACGGCGCGAAACCGGCATGGAGGGCATGCGCTCCGGCTGGTCGCGCCGCGGCTTCGACGACGAGTTCGGCGGATGGGACGATGACGACTTCGGCGGCACCACATACGGCGGGTCGTCCTCGTACGGTGGTTCCTCGTCATACGGTTCTCGTGGACATTCCTCGTACGGTGGTTCCTCGTCGTTCGGCTCCGGTTCGCGCGGTGGATCGGGCTCGTCATATGGCGGGGCCAGGGGATTCGGCTCATCTTCGCGCCACGGCGGTTCCGGCCGTCAGGGCTCCGGACAGCAGTACGGGTCGGGCAGCCGGTTCGGCTCATCCACGGGATTGTCGCGTGGCGGCAAGGTCACGACGCGCCGCACCGCTCCCAAGTCATCTCTCTCGTCGGCCAGACCGGCCTCGTCGCTCAGCAAGGACAACAACCTCAACATCGCCGACTTCCATGCCGGTGACAAGGTCACGCATGACCAGTACGGGCTGGGCACCGTCGTCGACACGCAGGACAAGGGCCGCAACTCCGTAATCACGGTCGATTTCGGCTCGTCGGGCGTCAAGCGGCTGATGCTGCGCGTGGCGCCGCTGGAGAAGCTCTGAGGTAACCACCCACCGGCGGCTTCGCGCCACCTCCCGCCAGCGGGAGGATGGTGGTGGGACCTTACCGGCGGATGACCGGCGCATATATGAAAAGCGTTGAAAAGTCAAGGCTTGTGTTTCCCGGAAACGGTTGACATAATCGTCGATGTCCATCTTCAACCGAGAGGAGACAACAATGTTCCGTAGACTATTCGCATCGCTGCCGGCCATCGTGTTCGGCGTGCTTATCGCCGTCGCCCCGCAGGCATTCGCCCATGTGTGCGAGGTCAAGGATAATATGCCCATGGCGTGCCATTACACCGCGCAGGCGGAGCTTGGCATCGGCGTGGTCATCGCCCTGCTGGGTATCATCGCTTTGTTCTGCAGCCCGAAGATACGTACAGGTCTCAATATCGCTGTCGCTTTGAACGCACTGCTGTCGCTGGCCGTGCCGACGGTGCTGATCGGCGTGTGCAAGGGCGCCATGATGCATTGCCATATGGTCACCAGGCCGACGCTCATCGTGATCGGCATTCTGGCACTGCTGTTCGCCGTCGTCGCCATCTACCTTGACTCCAAGCCCGTCAAGCGATGATCACACGAATCACTCTCAAACGACTGCCGCTGGAGAACCTGAAGCGCAAGCCGTTTCGCACGGCTGCGCTCGTCATCGTCGTCATGATGCTGACGCTCGCGTTCTTTGGCGGCTCGCTGCTGTCCATGAACCTGCGCAACGGATTGCGCAGCATGCAGGAACGCATGGGAGCCGACCTCATGGTGGTGCCGCAGGATACCGGCGCCAAAGCCGAGGCCCTGCTCACTAACGGCGGATCCAACACGTTCTATTTCACCAACGACATCGAGAACCTGGTCTCCAAGGCCGATGGCATCTCCCGAGTCACGGCCCAGACGTACATATCATCGCTCGCGGCCGCATGCTGCGACGAGAAGGTGCAGATCATAGGCTTCAACCCCGCGACCGACTTCGTCATCACCCCCTGGATCACATCGCAGTTCGACGGGACGCTGAAAGACGGAGAAGTCGTAGCCGGCTCGAACATCAGCGTATCCGGCAACAACACGATCAAGCTGTACGGGCATGAGTTCCCGGTCGCCGCCCAGCTCGGCTCGACCGGCACCAGCCTGGACAATTCGGTGTTCGTCAATATGTCCACCATCCCCTCGATCGTCTCGTACTCGTCGTCGGTGGGACACGCGGCCATCCCCGCCGAATACGCCGACAAGGCGGTCTCCGCGATCCTCATCAAGGTCAAGGACGGGTATGACGCCAAGCAGGTCTCGCTCAACATCACCAAGGAATCCGGTCTCGAAGGGCTCGGATTCGTGTATCCGGGCGGCGTGACAGCCACTACCAAGACCAACCTCGACGCGCTGGTCGGGTACGTCACGCTGTTCGTCGCAGTGTTCTGGATCATGGGCCTCATCGTGCTGCTGGCAGTGTTCGCATCCGCGATGAACGAGCGGAAGAAGGAATTCGCGGCCTACCGCATCATGGGCGCCACGCGCGGCACACTGATTGCGCTCATCGTCAAGGAATCGGCGCTGATCGGACTGGTCGGTGGCGTCATCGGCATCGCGGGCGCGTCTCTGGCGGTGTTCCCGTTCAACACGCTGATCAGCAGGCAGCTGCAGCTGCCATACCTGCAGACCGACGCGCTCAAGGTCGTCGTGCTCGTCGCCATAAGCCTCGTGTTCGCCGTCGCGACCGGACTGCTGGCGTCAATCGTCACCGCGGTCAAGCTGTCCGCGCCCGAAACCTATCTCACGTTGCGCGAGGGGGAGTGATTCATCATGGCGATGCTTGAAATCAATGATCTGACCCGTGAATTCACCCGGCGCGGCGCGCGTTTCGCCGCCGTCGACCACGTGAGCTTCTCCATGGACCAGGGCGAACTGGTCGCCATCATCGGACGTTCCGGCAACGGCAAAAGCACGCTGCTCAATCTGATCGCTGGCCTGCTCAAGCCGACGTCCGGCACCGTCGAGATCGACGGCCGAAACGTCTCCAAGCTGTCGGACAAGGAGCTCTCGCAGCTGCGCAACGCGACGCTCGGGTTCGTCACGCAGGGACAGACGCTGCTCGGCAACCTCACCGTGCTCGACAACGTCATTCTTCCGGCCGTGCTGTTTGGCCCGGCGAAGAAAACGGTGGTGCCGGATGATGTTGCGGCGCCCGGCGAAGCCGATGCCGCCGGCGCGGCCGATTCCGCACGTGAGCAGGACGATGCCGACATGCCCGACGTCATCGACGATGATCTCACGGCGGAGCACGAGCCCGACGCCCTGGAGCGACGGGCGACGATGCTGCTGGATCGACTCGGCGTGGCTGACCTGTCCGACAGCTATCCCAAGGAGCTGTCGGGTGGCGAGATGCGCCGCGTCTCCATCGCCCGGGCGCTCATGAACGGGCCGAAGCTGCTGATCCTCGACGAGCCGACCGGCGATCTCGACGCGACGAGCACCACGATGGTCATGCGTCTGCTGCGCAACGTCGCCGATGAGACGGCGGCGGTGCTTATCGTGACCCATGACGGCGACACGTTGCCATACGCCGACCGCGTGTATGCCATGGACGCGGGGCGGCTCACACCGGCCGGCGGAGCCTGACACGCAGGGTCGTCCATAGGGTATGCGATTATAAACGATTGTGTCTGCCATAAGGCGGATGCTATCTGGAGTCTTAGCCCATCAGTGGGTCGGCGGCGGTTTTCCGCCGTTCGTGCACGTCACGACGAAGCACTGGGGAGGCCGACTCAGCGCGGGGACAGCCTCGCGTTCCGTTCAGATAACGACAGAATAAAGGAACAAGAATGACCAACGTTCAGCGTTCTCGCCGTCAGGTGCGCCTTTCCCGCGCCCTCGGCATCGCACTGACCCCCAAGGCTCAGCGCATCTTCGAAAAGCGCCCGTACGCTCCCGGTGAGCACGGCCGCACCCGTCGTCGCACCGAATCCGATTACGCGGTTCGTCTGCGCGAGAAGCAGCGTCTGCGCGCCCAGTACGGCGTCTCCGAGAAGCAGCTTCGCTCCGCTTACGAGAAGGCGACCCGCACCGCCGGCCAGACCGGTAACGCGATGCTCACCGATCTCGAAGTCCGTCTTGACAACCTCGTGCTGCGTGCCGGCATCGCCCGTACCACCGCTCAGGCCCGTCAGTTCGTGGTGCACCGTCACATCCTCGTCGACGGCAACATCGTGGATCGTCCGTCCTACCGTGTCAAGCCCGGCCAGACCATCCAGGTGAGGGCCAAGAGCCAGACCATGGTTCCGTTCCAGATCGCCGCCGAAGGCGTGCACCGCGATGTGCTGCCGCCCGTCCCCGGCTACCTCGACGTGAACCTGGCTTCCCTGAAGGCCACCCTGACCCGCAAGCCTGAAGTCGAGGAGATCCCGGTTCAGGTCAACATCCAGTACGTCGTCGAGTTCTACGCTCGCTGATCTGGATCCACCACCTGTAATTTACAGCGTAAGGACATACATACACACGAACGCCCCGTGGCATTGCGCCCGGGGCGTTCGTGTATTCCGGTCCTGTTCTCACGGGTTCGGCCGGCCATCGGCCGCGTTCATCGTCACTGGCCGCACACCGCCTGCCGCAGCATCGTCGCATACGCATAAGCGCCGGTCATGTTGGGATGGATGCCGTCGTCGTACAGGTATTCGCCGTGGCCCTCGCTGTACTTGTACCAGTCGATGATGCCCACATTGCCGTTGTGGCTGGCTGCGGCACGCATCATCGAGTTGTTGTTCTTCTCCTGGTTCGGATAGGGCATACGGATCGTCACGAAATACACCGGCTTGCCGCCCGCAAGGTCGATCAGCTGCTGGACCACCTGTTCGTTGCGGATGATGCCGTTCGTTCCGAGCCCGTAAATGATGACGCTGCCGCTGTGCCCGGCAGTGGTCGCCTGCTGGAACACGCTGACGGCCTGAGGCATCTGACGGTTCGGCTTGCCATTGATGTATCCGTTCGGGAACGCCGCCTGGATCGCATCCTTCGTGCCGGAGGTGACGGAATCGCCGATCATCATGATGTCGGCGTTGCAGCTTCCTGTATTGGGGTCATAGTGGTATTCCGAAACATCCAGGTTGTCGGGCACCTTCTCTGCAATGGGCGTGACAGATGGAGACGTCGGCTTTGCGCTGTCTCCGTTCCGCTCGGAGCCGTCGTCATTCGTCTGATTCGCCGTGGCATTGTTGCTCGCCGTGCCGTCGTCCGAGGGCTTTTCGATGCTCTTCGGCTTGGGCAGGGCGAGAGGCTTCGCCGGCTCGGCGAGTTCGGGCCGGAGTTGGATCATGCGGTCGTGGGCGATCTGCTCCCAATTCACCGGCGCCCAGGTGAGCGCGGCCACGGTGACGATGCCGAGAGCCGCCATCACCCATGACCCCGGCCTCAGCCGTCCGCTCGGCTCCACCGATGCCCTCGCATGCCTGCTGCGCGGCGTCGGCTCGTACATGCGAGAGGCCTCGACCAGCTGGTAGAACGCCTCCGTCGCCGTCCATATCACGGCCGCCTCAATCAGCCATCCCCACCACGGCAGTGCTTCGGTGCGGGTGGCGGGATTCATGAACTGCAGCAGCGGGTAATGCATGAGATACAGCGAATACGAGCGCGACCCTAGGTAACGCAGCGGAGCGCAGCCGAGCACACGCGGTAGGCTCACTCCTCTGATGGCGCCGGCGAGGGCCAAGGCGCCCAATATGGCGGCGACAAGGTACCCGCCGTGATACATCGTGTCGTCATAGCCGTTCATGAACCAGAAACCGGCGCATAGGGCCAGCAACGACAGCCAGCCGAACACGTCCAGGATGATAGCGGACGCGCCGCGACCGTCGTCTGTCTGTTTGCGATCGTCAGCGGTCCGGTCGGCACGCTGCATCAGCATCGCCAGCATCGCCCCCATCGCCAGCTCCGCGAGCCTCGTATCCGTACCGTAATACACGCGCGACGTGTCGTCGGGATCGAACAGCAGCCACATCGCCGCGCTCGACGCAAGCACGATTATCACCATCACGACGGTCCGAGCCCATTTGGCGCGAACGAGACGGCCGATCGCCATGATCAGCAGCGGCCATACGAGATAGAACTGCATGACCAGCGCAAGGAACCACAGGTGCGTCAGAGGGGAGGGGAGTCCGGCCGCCGCGAAATAGGGAAGTTTGCGGAAGATGTTCACCCAGTTGCTGGCGAACAGCGCGCCTGGAAGCGCGTCGGTGCGCACCTTGTCGAGAAGGCTCGGGGCGAACAGCCATGCGAACGGAGCGGTCAGGGCGATTGTGGCCAGTGTTGCCGGCCACAGCCTCTTGATCCGGCGCCCCAGATACCTTCCATACTGGAACGTGCCATGGCTGTCCACTGCGCGAATCACCGAACGAGTCGCTAGGAAGCCGGTGATCACGAAGAACATGGTGACACCGATGAAACCACCCTCAAGCAGCGATGGGCGGGTGTGGAATGCGACCACGCCGAGTATCGCCACGGCACGCAGGCCGTCGATGCCGTCGAAACGGATTTGCCGCTGGCTGTCAGGCAGCCCCTTCTGTTCTTGCTCTCTCATGTGGCCTAGTCTACTTCACCGCGGGTTTCATGGCTATAGTTGTGACCTGAACCCGCGTTCGCGATCATTGGTGTTCTTGCACTTGTGTTTACCTGTGTTCATATGTGTTCATATGTGTTCATCCGGCGAAAGTCCCGTTTGCGCGTCGCCGGATGGGACTTTCGCGGGAAAGGCGTGGGGATGATTCCCTGCCGACCGCCATCCGGCTATCGCCTGTACCACACCATGCGTTTTTTGACGGTTTTGGGGCTGGTGTGGCCAAGGGCGATTCCGGGCCCATTCACCGGTCATTGGAAAATGGCGGTTTCCGCGACCCGTGCTTTGCCACACCACGTGATGTGAAGGCTCACATCGCATGGTGTGGCTCTCTGCTGTGCCACACCATGCGATTTTGGGGTGTTTTTCGCCTGGTGTGGCACACGGGATGGGAGCGAATCAGCCGGACGGATGGGTAGGGACTGAGTATGGGCTGTTCCATTGAGCTGAGAACCACCCCCCAGTCATGCCGCGCATGCCAGCCCCCCCCGCCAGCGGGGGCGTTAGCAGACTGGAGGGGTCTGTGGCGATGGGCGCGGCGGGTTTTGTGGCATGCGGGAAGCATGGAATAATCGTCAGTATGATTCTCCATCTGCATCTTGTCCGCCACGGACAGACCACGTTCAACAGGTATAACCGACTTCAGGGATGGTGCAATGCGCCGCTGACCGAAGCGGGGTTGGCGGACGCCGACAAGGCGGCGGAAAAACTCAAGTACGTGCGGTTCGCTGCCGCGTACTGCTCCGATACGTCGCGTGCGCAGATCACCGCGAAGCGCATCCTCGACGTGAACGAGGAGGTCGGCAACGCCCGGCCGGTGCTCGTGTCGGACATGCATTTCCGCGAGCAGTGCTACGGCTATTTCGAAGGTCAGGACATGTCGCTCGCCTGGACGGCCGCGGGAGGGCCCCACGGCGCGAAGGACTACAACGACATCGTCGCCAAGTACGGCCTCGCCGCGACCCGCGACTTCCTCAAGGAGGCCGACCCGTTCCACGACGCGGAATCCGACGCCGAATACTGGGCCCGCGTGCACGGGGCGTTTTCCCTGATCGCGTCCAACCCGGATCTCAAGGACGGCGACGACGTGCTGCAGATATCCCATGGCAATACGCTGCTCAGCCTCATGCACCGCTTCGCGCCGGAAGGGTATGACCTGAGCGAGAGGCCGGCCAACGGGTCGGTTACGTGCCTTGATTTCGATACGACCAAGCCGTTCGAAGTGGCTCTCACCGTCGTGTCATACAATCAGTGAGACGCGCGACCGGGCCGGCCGACCCGCATGCCGCCGGCAGCGTCGGTCTCGGGTGACGGCTAGTGTGTTGCGGGTATTGTGTGCACGGGCGTATGCCTGTGGGACGGAAAAGAGGTACACATGGGTGTTGGCCAGATCGCCGGCCTTATCGCGGCAATAGCATTCGCCGTGCTTGCAGGCTTCATGATCTATCCGTTGATTCGCCTCGGCAAGCTGTTCGACCAGATCGCGGACACCGTGCGCGAGTCGGGGGAGCACGCCATCCCGGCCCTCGATGAGGGCGTCACCACCGTCAAGCAGGTCAACAAATCGCTTGAGGATGTCAACAGGATCTCCGCGGCCGCGTCGTCCACTGCCAACAACGTAGGCGCCCTGACCGATCTTTACGGTTCGTTCCTCGGCAAGCCCGTCATCAAGATCGCGTCGTTCTTCTATGCGCTGAAATCCACCGCGCAGTCGTTCGTCGCCAAGAAGAGCACCGGCCGTGACTCCGTCGAAGGCTCCGGACAGCAGGAAAGCAAGGCTCAGTGATGTTCAAACGATTGTTCTGGATCGGTGTCGGCGTGACCGTCGGCGCCCTAGCCGTCATCAAAGCCCAGGCCTACGTCAAGGCCAACACCCCTGACGCCGCACGAGCGTTCGTGTTCGGCCCGGATCAGGACCATGTGGGCATGAGGACGCTGGAAGGCCTGGTCAACGAGTTCAATGCCACCCGCCGAGCCCGCGAGGCTGAGCTCAACCAACATTACATCGACCGCGCCGCGCGGTAGCGAATCCGGGGCATGCCCCCCCACTTTCACACGCATAACAGCTGTTCAAATTTTTATCTATCATTTTGCATGCGGGCCAGCACGGCCCCAACCCACAAGGGAGCTCACCAACTCATGCGCACTTCAGAAATCGCGAAGCGCTATCTGGATTACTTCTCCAAGCACGACCATCTGGTCATGCCTTCGGCGTCACTGATCTCGCCGAACCCGACCACGCTGTTCACCATCGCCGGCATGGTGCCGTTCATCCCGTACCTGCTCGGCGAGCAGACCCCTCCCCACAAGCGCATGGCCTCCAACCAGAAGTGCGTGCGCACGCTCGACATCGACGAGGTCGGCAAGACCACCCGTCACGGCACCTTCTTCCAGATGCTCGGCAACTTCTCCTTCGGCGACTACTTCAAGGAGGAGGCGATCCACTACGCCTGGGAGCTGCTGACCACGCCGCAGCCCGAAGGTGGTTACGGCTTCGATCCCGAGAAGCTGTGGGTCACCACGTACACCGATGATGAGGAAGCCCGCTCGATCTGGAAGAACGAGGGCTTCGACCCCGAGCACATGCAGATCTTCGGCATGGAAGACAACTTCTGGACCACCGGCGGCCCCGGCCCCGGCGGCCCCTGCTCCGAGATCTACGTGGACCGCGGACCCGAATACGGCAAGGACGGCGGCCCCGCGGCCGACGAGACCCGTTTCATCGAGATCTGGGATCTCGTGTTCGAGAACTACGAGGTCGACAACGTCAAGTCCAAGACCGACCTGCACATCGTCGGCGAGCTCAACCAGAAGAACATCGATACCGGCGCCGGTCTGGAGCGTCTGGCCTACCTGATGCAGGGCAAGCAGAACATCTACGAGACCGACGAGGTCTACCCGGTCATCGAAGCGGCTGAGCAGCTTTCCGGCCGCAAGTACGGCGAGGACGCGGCCGCGGACGTCAAGTTCCGCGTCGTGGCCGACCACGTGCGTTCCGCGCTGATGATCATGTCCGACGGCGTGCGCCCGTCCAACGTCGGCCGCGGCTACGTGCTGCGCCGACTGCTGCGCCGCACCATCCAGGCCATGCGCGTGCTGGGCGTCACCGAGCCGGTGATCCCGCACCTGCTTCCCGTCTCCAAGGACGCGATGGTCGCCAGCTACCCGGAGCTCGAAAAGACGTTCCATGACGTCTCCGAATCCGCCTACGGCGAGGAGGACGCGTTCCGCCGCACGCTCGACAACGGCATCGAAATCCTCGACGTCGCCGTCAACAAGGCGAAGAAGACCTCCGACCCGGTCGTCTCCGGCGACGATGCGTTCACGCTGCACGACACCTACGGCTTCCCGATCGAGCTGACGCTGGAGATGGCGGCCGACCAGGGCGTCAAGGTCGATGAGGCCAAGTTCCGCGAGCTGATGAGCGAGCAGAAGTCCCGCGCCCGTGCCGATGCGCTGAAGAAGCGCCACAACGTTGACCTGAGCGTGTACGACGACTTCAAGAAGACGCTCGTGCAGCCCATCGACTTCCTCGGCTACACCGACATGTCCGCTCGCGGCCGCGTCCTCGGCATCATGCAGGAGGGCAAGGGGTCGGTTCCGGCCGTCAGCGCCCCCGCGAACGTCGAGGTCATCCTCGACCGTACGCCGTTCTACGCCGAGGCCGGCGGCCAGCTCGCCGATCAGGGCGAGATCCTGTCCGACGATGGCGCGGTGCTCGAAGTCGACGACGTGCAGAAGCCGATCAAGGATCTCATCGTCCACCAGTGCCGTCTGACCGAAGGCACGCTGG
>OAVX01000534.1_pt1 | contig 20214 bp, 14 predicted proteins | sample 1476471 | NCBI WGS metagenome assembly OAVX01 (sample SAMEA2580114, study PRJEB22360) | human gut metagenome | biome: human gut; feature: human-associated habitat; material: faeces | place: Denmark | collected 2008/2010
ACCGGTGGCGCCGACGAGCGCGATCTTCTGGCCGGGCTTGGCGAACCAGGTGATGCCGTGCAGCACCGGCTTGTCCGGGTTGTAGCCGAAGGTCACGTTGGTGAAGCGCACGTCGCCGCGCAGCAGGGTCAGTCGGCCGTCGGGCGAGGTGATCGCCTGCTCCTTGGCCTTCATCGCCACCTCGCGGGCCGAGCCCTTGAGCTTTTCTGCGGCCTTCAGAGACCTCGTACCGTCGTCGCCGACCTCGCGCTTCCATGCCCAGTGGCCGGTCTCGTGGTCGACTTCGGTCATGGTGCGGCCATCCTCGCCAAGTTCCACGTTCACGAGCGTCACGGTGCCCTTGTCTTCCTCGATGGGCTCATCCATCAGCTTGAAGATACGGGAGGCACCGGCGAGCGCCATCATCACCATGGTCAGCTGCTGAGAGACCTGACCGATCGGGTTGATGAACGAGCGGGACAGGGTCAGCAGGGAGACGAGCGTGCCGAGGGTGAGCGGCTTGACGCCGGTCAGACCGATGTCGTTGACGCCGGCCAGCGAGACGGCGGCGCCGACGATGGCAAGCAGGATGTAGAGCAGGTAGCCCATGTTGCCGACGACCGGCATGGTGACGTTGCCCCAGGTGTTCGCTTCGGCGGACGCCTCGAAGAGTTCCTCGTTCTTCTCGTCGAAGGTCTTCTGGGTGGCGTCTTCATGGTTGAAGACCTTGATGACCTTCTGGCCGTTGACGGATTCCTCCACGAAGGCGTTCACGTCGCCGATCCACTGCTGCTGCTTGACAAAGTAGCGGCCGGAGCGGCTCACGATCTTGCGCACGATGAAGTAGAGCAGAACGGTGAACACGATTACGAACGCGGTGAATGGAATGGACAGCCACAGCATGGACAGCAGCGCCGCGACCGCGGAGATAATCGAGGAGAACATCTGCGGGAACGACTGCGAGATGGCCTGGCGCAGCGTATCGGTGTCGTTGGTGTAGTGGCTCATGATGTCGCCGTGCTCGTGGCTGTCGAAGTAGCGGATCGGCAGCTTCTGCTGGTGGGCGAACATGTCGTCACGAATCTTCTTGAGCGTGCCCTGCTCGACGGTGACGATCAGCCACTGCCACAGCCAGGACGCCACGATGCCGGCCACATACAGGCCCGCCATCAGGCTGATGGCCCGCAGCAGCGGGGCCCAGTCGGAGTTCGACTCCCCCACCATCGGCAGGATGTACGTGTCGATGAGCGACTGGAGGAACAGCGCGGAACCGGCCTGCGCGGCGGCACCGACCAAGATGCACACCACGATGGCGATGACACGCCACTTGTACTGGAAGATGTAGCTGAAGATGCGCTTGATGGTGCCAGGCTCGGCTTTGCCCATGGCGGGCTTGCGGTTCTTGAAACTCTGGTCGCTGCTCATCGTGCTTCTCCTTCCTTGGTATCGGCTGCATTGGCATCAGCTGCGCTGGTATCGGCCGTGGGCATGGTCACTGTCACCGTCACGGTTTCGGACGGCTCAGCGGTAGATGACTCAGCAGCCTGTTCGGCAGCGGCCAGTTCTTCGGGCTGGGCCTGGTTCTTGGTCTGGGATTCGTAGATGGAACGGTATTCATCGCAGGTGGCGAGCAGTTCGTCGTGTGTGCCGGACGCCATGATGCGGCCGGAATCCATCACCAGAATCATGTCGGATTCCTGCACGGAGGCCACGCGCTGGGCGATGATGATCTTCGTGGTGTCCGGAATCTCGTTGTGGAACGCGGAACGGATCAGCTTGTCCGTCTTGGTATCGACGGCGCTGGTCGAATCGTCGAGAATCAGAATCTTCGGCTTCTTCAGCAGCGCACGGGCGATGCACAGGCGCTGGCGCTGTCCGCCGGACACATTGGTACCGCCCTGCTCGATGTACGTGTCGTACTTATCGGGGAATTCCTGAACGAATCCATCGGCCTGCGCGAGCTGCGCAGCATGGCGAATCTCTTCATCGGTGGCGTTCGGGTTGCCCCACCTGAGGTTTTCGGCAATAGTGCCGGAGAACAGCACGTTCTTCTGCAACACCATGGCCACCTGATCGCGCAGCGCCTCGAGATCGTAGTCGCGTACATCCACGCCGCCGACCTTCAGCGAACCGGAGCTCACGTCGTACAGTCGCGGCACGAGCTGTACCAGAGACGACTTTGCCGAACCAGTACCGCCGACGATGCCGACGGTCATGCCGGAGCGGATCTTCAGGTTGATGTCGTCAAGCACGGGCTTTTCGGAACTGTCGGAGTAACGGAAGGTGACGTGGTCGAATTCGATGGAGCCGTCGGCCATGTCAGTCACCGGCTGTGCCGGGTTCTGCACCGTGCTTTCCTCCTGCAGCACCTGGCAGATACGCTCGGCAGAAGCCTGAGAAATAATCACCATGACGAAGATCATGGACAGCATCATCATGGCCATAAGGATCTGCATGGCGTAGGTGACCAGTGCGGTCAGGTCGCCGGTGGTCAGGCCCACGGCGGGGTTGTTGCCGGAGGCGACGATCTGCTGTGCTCCCATCCATGCGATGAGGATCATCGAACCGTAGATGCAGATCATCATCAGCGGGCTGTTGAAGCTCATGATGCGCTCAGCCTTGGTGAAGTCCTTGAAGATGCGCTGGGAGATGCGGCCGAACTTGGAGACCTCGAAGGATTCGCGGTTATAGGACTTGACCACGCGGATGCCCTGCAGGTTCTCGTCGACCACGTTGTTCAACGCATCGTAGGTGTGAAACACGCGCTCGAACACCGGATGCACGAGCACGGCCAGACCGCACAGGCCGATGGCCAGAATCGGGATGCAGGCCAGGAACACCATGGAAATCGACGGGGAGATACGGAACGAGAACAGCCAGGATACGACCACCATAATCGGGGCACGCACGCCCAGACGAATGATCATCATGTAGGCGTTCTGCAGGTTCGTCACGTCGGTGGTCAGTCGGGTCACGATCGAACCGGTGGAGAACCGGTCAATATTGGTGAAGCTGAAGCCCTGCACCTTCTCGAACTGGTCCTTGCGCAGGTTCTTGGCGAAGCCCGCGCCGGCCACGGCCGCGTACTTTCCGGACAGGAAGCCGGCACCCAGCGAAACCATCGCGCACACCAGCAGAATCACGCCGAACTTGACGGTGGCCGGCATGCTGCCACCGGTGATACCCTCATCGATCAGCGAAGCCATGATGGTCGGAATCAGGATTTCCAGAATACCTTCGACCGCCACGAACACCGGAGCCAGGATGCTGGCTTTCTTGTATTCACGAATCGAATGGCCCAGCGTGCGCAGTACATGTTTGGGCTTGTCCGGTTCGACGGCTTTGCGCGCCTGCGCGATTGCCTCTGCGGTATCACTCATTCGTTCTCCTCCTTCGTGTTAGCAACCTCCGCTCCGTCTTGATCGGGAGCCATCACCACAGGTGACTGAGGGAGTGTTTGATGTTCAAATTCATGTTGTGCGCGGTCGATGTTCGCGCGCATGCGACTGACGTAGTCACGTAGGGCTGCTTTCTCGCTTTCGGAAAAGCCATCAACCAACAGACGTTCGACGCGTTCGCCGTTCGCTTTGAGATCGGCGACGATGGCGTCCGCCCTATCGGTCAGGACGATACGCTTGCAACGGGCATCATGCGCCACCGATTCGCGGGCAATAAGCCCTTTCTTTTCCATAAGCGCCAGCACGCGCGAAGCGGTGGAGCGGGTGATACAGAACTTCTGTTCGATGGTGTGCTGGTAGATTTCACGATTCCGGTTACGAGCCAGGAACATGATGATATGCGCGTTGCCGCCAGTGGTCTCCTTAGCGGAAAGCGGCATGCTCTCACCGAGATAGCGGTCGACGGCTTTGGTCACCGCTCGCATCTCAATGCTGAGAATATGCTGATCCATTGTCCTCCGTACCATGCGAGGCCATGCGCGTATGCGCCTTCACCCCACATTGTTGCATACGCAACAATTCATGATAAAGAGACCCATATACAACAGTTGCATATACAACAATCGGTGTGTTGCCTAGACAACGAATCCCACATATGCCCTATACACAAACTGGCTCCCTTCTCTGAATCTCAGAAAAGGGAGCTGGCAGTTTGCGTAGTATTACTTGCTCAGCTTGGCGTACTCGTCAACCATGAACTGGGCGATCTTCTTGCCTCCTTCGCCCAGCAGGGTGGGCAGCGAATTGATCGGCATGGGGTTGAGGAACATGCGCATCATGGCGTTGTCGGGCAGCTTCGTCAGCTCGCCGGCCTCGCCGGCGGCGGCCACGGCGGCCACGATCTTGGCGCCGAACGGATCGGCCTCCCACTCGCCGTAGGTGGACCATTCGGTGAGCGGCTGGGTCTTGCCGTCGCCATCGAGGGCCACGGCAACGGTGTCGGCAATGTCGCGGGAGCTCACGCCCACTTCGATGGCATATTCGCCGGCCTCCACGTGCCAGTCGTTGTATTTTTCGGACCAGTAGGCGAACGCGCGCTCGTCGAGGTCAATGGTCACGGTCTTGGATTCGCCGGCCTTGAGGAACACCTTGGTGAAGCCCTTGAGCTCGTGCTTCGGGCGGGCCACGTCGGCCTTGCCCGGAGCCACGTACACCTGCACGGTTTCGGCGGCATCCACATCGGAGGTGTTGGTCACGGTGGCGGTCACGGTGGCGGTGTTCGCGCCGGTCTTGGCGGCGGCGACGTCATCGATCTCGAATGTGGCGTAGCTCAGGCCGTAGCCGAACGGGTAGTCCACAACCTTGCCGTAGGTGTCGTAGTAGCGGTAACCGACGAATACGCCCTCGCCGTAGTCGACGTGGCCCTCCTCGCCCGGCCAGTTCGTCATGCTCGGGTCATCGTTGATGTCCAGCGGAATGGACTGGGCGAGCTTGCCGGACGGGCTGACCTGGCCGAAGATCACATCGGCGAGCGCCGGGCCACCGGACTGGCCGAGCAGCCAGGATTCGAGGATGCCCTTGGCGTTCTTGGCCCACGGGGCCACGGAGACCACGGAACCGTTGGACAGTACGACCACGACGTTCTGGTTCGCGGCGGCGACCTGTTCGAGCAGGGCGATCTGCTTGGCGGGCATGTCGAGGGTGTCGCGGTCGAAGCCCTCGGATTCCGCGGCTTCCGGCAGGCCCAGGAACATGAGGACAACGTCGGCGTTCTTGGCGGTTTCCACGGCTTCGGATTCGAGGGCCGGGTCGGCCGGTTCCAGATCGAGCGTGAAGCCGGGGGCGAAGTCGGCCTTGATGCCGCGCTCGGCGAGCGTGTCGAGGAAGCTAGTCATCTTGGTGGGGGTGATGTGGGAGGAGCCGCCGCCCTGGTAGCGCGGGGTGCGGGCGAATTCGCCGATAACGGCGATCTTCTGGGGCATGGCGGACGGATTGGCGACTGGACCGGCGTTCAGCGGCAGAATCGCATCATCGTTCTTGAGCATCACAATGGATTCAATAGCGGCCTGATGGGCGACTTCATCGTGGGCGTCCACATCGAAACGGTAATTGTCGATGCTCATTGCAGCGCGGGTCTTGTTTACCAAGTCAATCATGCCCTGAGCCATACGATCGAGCTGGGCGGGGGTGATTCGGCCGTCGCGGACGGCGTAGACAATCTGGTCGTCGGTGTAGCTCGGCGGCATTTCCAGATTCAGGCCTGCATTCAGGGAGGCCCCACGGTCATGATCGGCGCCCCAGTCGGACATGACGATGCCCTCGAAGCCCCATTCGTCGCGCAGCACGTCGGTCAGCAGCCAATGGTTTTGTGCGGAATGCACGCCGTTGATGCGGTTGTAGGAGCACATGATGGTCCACGGCTGGGCCTTCTTGACGATGTGTTCGAAGGCCGGGAAGTAGATCTCACGCAAGGCGCGCGGGCTGATGCGGGCATCGACGCGCAGACGGTCGCTTTCCTGATTGTTGGCGGCGAAGTGCTTGAGCGACGTGCCCACGCCCTTGGACTGCACGCCTTCAACAATGCCGATGGCCTCATGACCGGCCAAGTACGGGTCTTCGGACCAGTATTCGAAGCAGCGACCGCCGAGCGGGTTGCGCTTGATATTGACGCCGGGGCCAAGAATCACAGCCACCTTTTCTTGAATGCACTCCTCAGCCATCGCCTCACCAACCTTGTGAATGAGCTCAGGATTCCAAGAGCTGGACAAGCCGGCGGCCGGCGGGAAGCAGGTGGCGGGCACGGAGTCGTCAAGGTCGGTCTCACCGGCGCTGGAGGCCAGGGACTTCCTCAGACCGTGAGGACCGTCAGTGATCATGTAGCCTGAGATGCCTTTGGACTCCACGCCCTGCAGATGCCAGGCGTCGCCGCCGGAGGTGAGGGATGCCTTCTCTTCCAGGGTCAGATCCTTGACGGACGGGTAGGTGGACTCGCTCATGTTGCCCCTTTCCTTAGGTTGTGCGGTTGTTGTTGCGTTGTTTCGTTGTCGTGTTGTGTTCGTCGTTGTGTGTCGTTTCCGGCCCAGTAGGGTTGCTGTTGGTTTGGAACGTTGGCTGAGGTTCCTCCACGAACCTCAGTCGTCGTTTTTTCTCGACCAACCGGTTGGTAGGTAGATTATCAAAATCTCCGACACAACACGCCGAAATCATTTGGAACCACTACTAACCGACCGTAAGGTTGCCTGTATGAACGCCCCCTCCCCCACCGATACCGATCGCCGCACCGCGATTCTCGACGCCGCCGTCGAATCGTTCGGCAAGCTTGGCTATTACGGCACGTCGTTGCAACGCATCGCCACCGAAGTGGGGCTCACCAAGGCCGGCGTGCTGCATTACGTGGGCAGCAAGGAGGGACTGCTCAAGCTGGCGCTGACCGAGGAATACGACCGGGTCACCGAGTCGATCAATGCCGCGATGGTCGCCCAGGAGCGCCCGCTCATCGCGGACATGTGGCGTCAGGTGGTGGCGGTGAACAACAAGCGGCCCGCGCTGGTGCACATGTTCTCCACGCTGAGCACCGAGGCACTTGACCCGGCCCATCCCGCGCACGATTACTTCGCCGACCGCGAGCGCCGCACGGTCACCATGGCGCTCAATATCAACTGGGCCGTGCCGGAAGGCGTCAATGTCGAGCATGTGCTGCAGGCCGGGTTCTCGATGATGGACGGCCTTCAGCTGCGCTGGCTGCGCACCCCCGGCCAAAATCTCAATACCATGTGGGCCGACTGCGAGGACGTGCTGATGCCCCTGCCCCTGTGGGACGGGTATCGCTGAGCACTTTGGCTGCAGTTGCGGCTGTGATCCCGCATAACGCTTCTCACCACGCAGAGTGGGGGTGTTCCACACTGATAGAACACCCCCACTGTTGGTTCGGCCGCACGAACGGCGATCAGATATAGCGCTTGCAGTAGTCGGCGATATCGCAAATCACCTGATGTGCCTCGCCCGCTTCGGGATCGCCGGCCTGGACGATGTTGAACACATGGCCCAGCACCCGCTCGCGACCCTTGGGCCATACGCTCATCGCATGGTCCTTATGCCGGGCGTGCAGAATGCGTGCCAGTTCGTAGGTGTTGTCGGCGATGAAATCCTCCACGCTGGTGATCATGTAGATCGGCGGCACATCGCCGTCCACGATGAGCTTGTCCAGATCGAGATAGGGGTTGACCTTGATGTGGTCGGCGGGCGTCTGCAGGTAGCCCTCCATGTAATAGCTCAGCGCATTGGCGTGCACGCCGCCCTGCAAACGGAACATGCCGGAGGTCACCACCAGGGCGTGCACCTCGATGCCGGACTGCCACAGGCCCAAGGCGCCGGCCAGCTGCGTCGAACCGTTGGCCGCGCAGAGGTACAGGGCCAAGGCGCCGCCGGCCGAATCGCCGGTCACGCAGACGCGCTCGGCGTCCAGGCCGTATTCGGCGCCATGGTCGCGAATCCAATCGAGCACGGCCATCGCATCGGCCAGCTGGGCGGGGAAACTCACCGAGGGCACCAGCCGGTAGTTGGCGTTCACCACGGCGAACCCTTGGCGGGCGAGCAACATGTCACGGCATTCGTTGTTCTCCTTGTTGCCGTAATACAGGCCGCCGCCGTGGAAGTCCACGATGACGGGCAGAGCCGCGCCTTCCTCCGCATCCGCGAGAGTGTAGATGTCCAGCAGATGCGCGGCGTCGCCATCATGCACATAAGCGATGTCCTTCAATCGGCTCACATCGTCCGGCAGCAACTGGGAGGCGAGATGCGCCGCGTCCCCGGCGGTCATGGCCTTCACGTTGGCGGCGAACAGGTCGCGCGCTTCCTGACTGATCATTGTCGTTCCTTTCAATCGTTATCGAAACCGTATCTCAGCCACGCACCGGCAGCACGATGGCGGACGGCGTGGCGCCGCCCATGTGAATGGTCTGGTGGGCCACCTGCGTGCCGGTCTGTTCGCTCCACAGTCCAGCGTGGTTGGTGTGTACGGAGTATTGCGGGAAATCGGAAGACGAGATATCGCAGCGGATGCGCGACCCGGCGGGCACCATCCAGCAGATGCCCCACATGTCGATGCTCACGCGGCGGATTTCGCCCGGCTTGTACGGCGCGGCGTCCGGCGTATCCAGCCCGATCGTGGTGATGGAAGTTCGGTAGTTGCGCGCGGTGCCGTCCGGGTCCACGCACATGAGCTTGGCCGTGAAGGCGGTGTCCGGAGCGCTGGATGAGACGTACAGGTCCACACTAATCGCGCCTTGGATGTGCAGGTCATGGTCCAGCGGCTCGGATTCGAACGTGATGACGTCATCGCGCCACCCGGGTTCCGGCTGGATGCGTGCGCCAATCTCGTCCATCGTGGTGAGCAGGGCCTCGCCGCCTCGGGTCATGACCGGGTTGGCCGGATCATAGTCGTATTCGGCGGCGCTCGCGGCTTGCGGAGCTTCGGCCGTCAGTTCGCCGGACTTGAGATAGAGCCTGACTTCGTCGGCGCCTGCGGACGGCAGCGGCCAGGAGTCGGCGACATGCCAGGAATCGCTGCCGATCTCGTAGTACTCGACCTGCCGCATGGGGGTCGACTTCCGCTTCAGGGTCAGGTCGAACCATTCGAGCGCGGCCGGCACTTCGGCGGCGTCGAGATGCTTCGGTTCCAGTCCTTCCAGCGGATTGAGGAAGTAGTGGTTCCAGCAGCCGATGCGCAGCCAGGAGTGTTCCTTGACCTGCTCGTTCAGCGCGGCGTACCCGGTTAGGGCGCTGCCGAGGTGGTGGTCGAACCAGCCCTCGTGGATGAACATCGGCACCTTGACCTTGGAGGGGATGGACTTGAGCAGTCCCCAGAATCCCTCACCCCAGTAGGCGTCGGCGCCCTTGGGGTGGCTGATCCAGTCACGATACCAGTCAAGGCGGCCGCCCCACATGTCCTCGTCCACGCTCATCTGCGGCAGGTGGAGGGCGGATTTCATGTAATCGGCGTCGACCGGATATCCGGCGTTCTGCATGGCCCAGGCGGTGAGCACGTCACAGCGGAAGGAGCCCTTTTGGTAGGCGGAGGCGAACCGGTCGGTGCCGTAGTGGTTGGCGCAGATGGAGGCCACCTTCGGCGTGGTGATGTCCGCCACGGTCCAGCAGGTCAGGGACAGGTACGAGGTGCCCCACAGGCCGATCACGTCGATCCAGTCCTGATGTTCGCACCAGGCGAGCAGGTCGGCACCGTCGTTGCGCTCGTTGACGTTCGGTTCCCACGTGCCGCCGGAGGTGTAGGTGCCGCGGCACCATTCGCACACCATCGCGTAGCCGCGCCGATTGAGATGTTCGCCGTGCAGCTTCCACAGCTCGACCTGCTGCGGGTAGGGGCAACGCACCACGATGGTCGGGTACGGGCCGGGAGTGGCCGGGCGGAAGATGTCGACCGTCAGCTCGACGCCGTCGCGGCAGGTGACCTTGGTTGTTTCGGGCTCGGCCGGCTCGTATTCCGGCTTGAATCGGGAGGATTCGTACTGGCTGGTGATGTTGTTGAGATATCGGGTCATGAAGTCGTCTGCGTCACTCATGAATACTCCTTATATTCCTTATATATACGTTTGTCTGGAATCGGTTTTGCCCGGCCTCACTTGGCCTGCTTCGTGATTTCCTTGAACGGGCGCATACGGAATCCGATGACCATGCAGGCCGCGGCGACCACGTACAGGGCCATATTGCCGACCAGCGACGGCACATAGGAGCCGGTAGCGTCGAACACGGCGCCATGCGCGGTGACGGCGATGGCGGAGGCGACCGCGCCAAACATGGAGACGATGGACAGGATCTCGCTGTAATCGCGCTGGCCGAAGGACTTGCGGATGACCCACGGCAGGGCGACGAGCACGACGCCTTGGCCGAGTCCGGCCATGAAGCCGGCGGCGATGGCCGGGGTGGGCGTGGTGGCGACGGCCATGAGACCCCAGCCGGCGAGGCCGATCGCGGAGTAGATGACGATGGTCAGTTCCGGCTTGAGATAGTCGAGGAGGATGCCGATGGTGGCCTTGCCAATCGCGGCGCCGAACATGATGCCGGAGACGACCAGTGCGCCCTGTTCCAGCGTCAGGCCATGGGCGATTTCATGGCTGGAGACGTGCTGGACCAGCGCGGCCACAATCTGCAGGAGCACGGAGACGAGCACCAGCAGCACGAACGTCGGGGTGCGGTAGGCCTTCTTGGATTCGATGCCGGGCAGCTCGCCGGCGGCCTGGGCGTCATCGGCGACGGCAGCGGAGACGCTATGGCCGTAGGCCTGCTCGCCCTTGGCTTCGTCGGGGCGGAACTTGAACACCAGCAGGGAGAACGGCAGGATGCAGATAACGAGGATCAGTGCGGTTAGGCGGTAGGAGGTCTGCCATCCGAGATTGGTGATGAACCAGGAGACGACGGGGTTGAAGATGGTGCCGCCGATGCCGGACAGGCCAAGGGCGATGCCCATCACCATGCCGAGCTTGCTTTCGAACCAGTTGGCGAGCAGCACGCTGGGGGCCAGGGAAATCGGGATGACGTAGAGAATGCCCATCAGCGCGAATGAGATGTAGAACTGCCAGACCGCGTTGAAGAAGGACTGGGCGAGGAACAGGGCGGCGACGCCCGCGATGCACACGCTGATCAGGATGCGTGAATCGAGCATCTTCATGACCTTGCCCGCGAACAGCATGGTCACGGCGCCGGCGATAGCCATGATCGACGAGGCCAATGCGATCTGCGTGCGCGAGACGTTCAGTGTCTCGCCGAGGACGGTGAAGTACAGGCCAGGCGTGTTGACGATCAGGCCGAATCCGACCAGGGACAATACGCAGCAGCCGATGAACACCAGCCAAGGGCGGCTGGACGACTTGGTTTGGGTGGACATTCGAACCTCCATGTTCGCTGTTGTTTCCTCCTGCGTGCGCCGGGTCGGTTCCATCATTGAATCTGACCGGCGAACCAAAGGTAAGCAAGTACTTACTTTTGTTATTAGGTAAGTTACTACTTACTTTCTAGCGTGTCAATGCGAGACACGCCGGGATGACGGCTATCATGGCTCATATCGCAGTTGGGCCGCCGGGCGCGGACCATCCAAAGCCGGACGAAAGGAGACATGCCATGGGAACGCGCGGAGAAGAACGCCTCAAGGCGATCACCGATGCCGCCACCGAAGTGGTGGCCGAGCGCGGCTATTACGGCATGACCATCCAGGAGGTCTCCGATCGCGTCGGCATCACGCAGGCCGGGCTGCTCAAATACGTCAAGAACAAGAACGGGCTGCTGATGCTGGTGCTGCGTCGATACGAAGATTCCAGCGAAGCCGGAGACTACATTCAGAGCAAACTTGCGCTTACGCCCGAACAGCGGGAGCTTTCTCCTCTGCTGATGCCCGAGTATTACCGGACCATCGCCGAGGACACCATGAAACGCCCGCAACTCACACAGCTGTATCTGGTGCTGCGTGCCGAAGCCATCGACCCCAATCACCCGGCGCACGAGTACTACGCCCAGCGTGGCGGACGGCTGCGCGCGCAGATCGGCAGCTATCCGTGGAAGCTGCCGCCCGAATATAACACCCCGCAGAAGATCGGGTTGCTGTCGATGTGCGTCGGCTCGGCCATGGAGGGCTTGCAATCCCGCTGGCTTGGCGAGCCAGACATCGACTTCATGTCCAGCTGGTCCCAGTACGAGAACATCCTGTTCCCTCGCCCCCACTGGAACGGCTACCGCTGAGCCGGCCTTTCATTCGGGCTATAGCCCCATCGTTTCGACTGCGGCCACGATATGTGTGACGGTACCCGTTTTCCGCACTTCATCGAAAGATTTCTTTACCAACGATTGCGGATAATACCGCCCATCACGCATACGCCCGAGACCGATGCACCAGACCTCATTGCCTGCGTACAGTACGATCCTGCTATTGCCCGACACTACGACATGTGTCACCTTTGACATATCCATGGCATCGGTCAGGACATCTGCCTTCTTCTTCAACCATTGCACATCACCATGAGGACTCACTCGCTTAGGTGAGATTCTGCGTCCCCTAAGCAAATCCTCATAGAGCTTTCTAGGAGGAAGACGACATCGCTTGGAATCATCCAGATAGTAATCCAAGCCACATAGATGAGCGAAATTTCCCGCGTCCCAAACAATGGCAAGAGTCAGATCATCTTCACAGTGAATTTTTATTGAACGGCCTTCAAGTCGCTCATGATACAGGAGAGCCGCAGCATGGGCTTGCGCCAATGCATACTCCTTTGTCTTCGTTATATTCACGGCTCCCCCTTTGCCGAAAAATAAGGGAGGGACATCTGAGCCAGATGTCCCTCCTGAGATGAAAAGCCATGTTTTACAGTCTTCTGCATGACTATCATCCACTACTTTCGAAGTGGAATCGGTAGTGGCTTCGGTTGGCCCAACCGTATCACCCAGCCACTGGGCTAGGCACCCTGCTTTCGCGGTATTCGTCCGCGCGGACGAATCAAGTGCCAGCGGCAGCTGACTTCTCATCTCGAACCCGCAACCCACCCCGCCGCAAAGGATAGGCCGGGTCACGAAGCTCATTCTCTACCTTACACAATTGGCTCGAATCATGCCACCAGAGAGCAATTTCGTTCTCATTACACCATCCAACCAGCGTGCCAGACGTGAGTGAAATCCCAAGGGTCGAGGCGTGACGTGTCGGATTGTGGGTCGATGGTAGGCAAGAAATCATGATTACCACGTAATTGGTAGCTCCAATAAATCTGCCCGGCGGATGCGCTCCACGCTTTGCGCTGCATGGCGGCAACCTCGCGGTAAATAGAGCCTCTGATTGATGTACTGTGCATAGCGTTTTCCTCGGAGCGACCGCCATCGCCCGAATGCTTAGCGATCATCCGATTTACCAGATTGTTGGCCACACACCACTCCCCCACGATCACTGGCGTATAGCGCGCTGCTCGGCGGATACGGCGTTCATTCCAGCGCACGAATAGCCTATAACAGCTCATCATCCATCGCTCCGGAATCATACGGAATAGCGGAAAATGTTCGGCCATGATCAGATAGATATGCGTATCGAGCATGACGCCCCGCATGCCCTCCCGCACAAACCAGTCCCGCCAACGGCCCAGTCGGAAGCCGTCATGGAACACGATGGCTTGGTTCTCGGCCAAAATCGGGCGCAACCGGCGATACGACTCACGGTAGAAACGCTTGAGGAACACCATTGGAATCGGCCTACTCCTCCGTGCTTCAAAGCTATCCTTTGCCTGCCTGCTCGATGACGACGTAGCATACGTCAACCAATCGATCGGCTCATTCAGCACCTCGATACCGAACAGCGCCGCGCGATCACGGTACCGTTTGGCCAAACGAGTCAGCACATCCAGCGCATAGGCGACCGCTCGCGGGCTATGATGCCAGCGCACCACGCCGGTGAGGCCGCCATTGTCGAATCCGTTCTGTGAGCCGGGCACCGTGTGCAGGTCGATAAGAATCTTGAGACCGGTACGCTCAGCCCAGTCGAACGCCCTGTCCAAGTACTCGATGCAGCCCGGATGACCGGACACATCCCCGAAGATAAAATACGGCACAGGAATACGCACCAGATTGCAGCCATGCGCGGCAATGTTCCGAAAATCAGCTTCAGTGATATACGTGTCGCGATGCCGCGTCAGCAGAGCCTCCAACTCAGCAGACTCCGTAGCCCGATGCAGCCAGATCTCGTCCGCTTCGCCGCTGGCGGCAAAAATCCCCGGCTTCATCCACTTTTCCAGCACCAGCCAGTTACCGAGGTTCACCCCATTGATCTGCTCGCCAATGCCCAGCGTGCCCAGTGCCATTAATGTCACCCGCGCTAATCGTTCAATGCTTCGCCGTAACGAACGACCAACCCCTGATTCACACGCTCAAATTCGGGGATGTAATCAACGATGATGGCATCTACAAGACGCCGGGCGCGTTCCTCATCGTAGATATGAGCAGAATCATTGCGATCGCGCAGCATACACAGCCACAACGATTCGTCCATAAAATCGTAATATTGGAAAGCGGTTTTGAGCACATCTCGCGGAGAACCGGAAGCGGAAACAGGGTCTCCCTCATAAGCCAGCAGCGCCTTGAACAGTTTCCAACCAAGCTCAAACTGCAACTCGAACTTGTCAATGATGCCGCTCTGGATGAAATCATTGCTGAGATCCTGTTCGGGAGCCTTGCGCAGCGACTTCAGTGCGGAAACGTAATTCTCATACTTTTTCATACAATACCTTTCCGCTACGCTCAATCTCCGCCCTCAGCGACTCGGAAATCGGCTCATCCAGATTAATGACATCAACTTTAAGCAGTGACCACAGATTGTCCTGAAGGTTCTGCTCCAAGCGATTGAAATCGGGGCAACCGGCCACGGCAAGATCGATATCGCTTTTAGGCCGGTTCACACCCTTTGCGCGAGAACCGAACAGCACGACCTTGCGAGCGCCGGCATCAGCGGCGAACGTACGAATCTGTTCGTACACGTGCTCAATAGGAACCATGACGCCTCCCGCCGTATGCAGAAAATCCCGGACCACCCGCGCTTCCATCATACGGCCGCGGCCCGCTCACCGCACGGAGCTCGAACCACCCGAACGCGGCGACGCAGTTGCGGGAGGCGGGCTGGCGCTGTAGGGTGTGCGGGAAGTTCCTGACGCCTTTTTTCAGGAGGTGAATCCTCATGTTCACCACGTTTTCTCTGGCCGTTATTCTCGACTGCACCGTACGCATCGTGCTTGGCACGGCATTGGGCGCACTGATAGGGCTCGAACGCCAGTTGCGCGCCCGAAGTGCTCGGCGTGCGCTGGGATGTGGAGCACATCACCACGTCCGATTGACGCCGGCCGGCGGCGACGCAACAGCGCAACAAGCCGAAAAGCGGGATGCGACATCGAGCCGCATCCCGCTTTGCCATTACCGAGCCGTTGCCTGACTCATCTACGCCACGGTGAAAGTGGTGCGCTTCAGGTCTTCACGACGAGAGGAGTGGCCAATGAGCAGTTCGAATTCGCCGGCCTCGACGATGCGGTTGGCGTCCGGGTCCACGATGGTGCAGTTCGCCACCGGGATCTCGAAGGTGACGGTCTTGGCTTCGCCGGGTTCCAGTTCAACACGCTTGAACGCCTTCAATTCGCGGTCGGTCCAGCTGTAGGAGGTCACGATGTCGCCGATGTAGGCCTGCACGATCTCCACGCCGGCGCGCTCGCCGGTATTGGTGAGGGTGATTTCAGCGTGTACGGTGTCGGTTTCGGCAAAGGTGCCGTCGGCATTGCTTGCGCCGCCCACGATGGTCGGTTCGCCGTATGCGAACGTCGTGTAGCTCAGGCCTTCGCCGAACGCGAACGCCGGATCCTGGGTGAGGTCGGCGTACCGGTCGCCGTGCTGGCCGCGGATCTGGTTGTAGTAGACCGGCAGCTGGCCCGCGTGGCGCGGGAAGGTGATCGGCAGTCGGCCCGACGGGTTGGTCAGGCCAAAGATGATTTCGGCGATGGCCTGGCCGCCGCGCATGCCCGGGTTCGGCGCCCACAGGATAGAACCGGTGCCGGTTTCGGGGTCGTTGACGCGCTTGGCGAATACACTGGACTCGCCCACGATGGAGGCGGGCAACACCTGCGGCTTGGAGCTGATGAGCACGGTGACCATCGGCTTGCCGGTTTCGCGCGAGACGGCGGCGAGCTCGTCGAGCAGGGCGTTCTGGCCACCGAGCAGTTCGAGCGTGGCGGTGGAGCAGGTTTCGCCGACCAGCTGGACCACGTCGCCGACCACGGCCACGATCAGATCGGACTGGCGGGCGTTGGCCACGGCCTCGTCGATCAGGGCCTGGTCCACGGCGGCGGAGACGCCGATCTTCGGGCGGGGCTGGCCGTCCGGGTAGAACTCGCCTGCGGGGTCGGGCACGAGGTCGATGACGTTCGCGCCGCGCGAGTAGACGACCTCGCAATCGTCGGCGGCGAGCTGGATCAGGCCGTCGAGCACGGTGGCGATCATGTCGCGCGGCTGGCCGTCCGGCATCCAGGAAACCTGACCGGAGTTGCCGGTCCAGTCGCCGAGCTGGTTCTGGGCGTCGTCAGCGAGCGGACCTACCACGGCGATGCGCTTGGCCGTGTTCGCGGCGAACGGCAGGGTGCCGTCGTTGCGCAGCAGGGCGACGGATTCGCGGGCGAGTTCCAGGTTGGTCTGCTGGTGTTCGGCCGAACCGATGACCGCCTTGATGCGTTCGGCGTCCGGCAGACGCGGGTCTTCGAACAAGCCGAGGCGGAATTTCAGAGCTAGGATGCGAGCTACTGCGTCATCAATCAGGGATTCGTCGAGCAGACCGGTTTTTACGGCTTCGATGGCACCCTCGTAGAACTGCGGGGTGGTCATGACCAGGTCGTTGCCGGCCTTGACCGCGTCGGCTGCGGCGTGCACGTAATCGGGTTTGACGTGCTGCTCCCATACGGAGCGGCCGACGTTGTCCCAGTCGGTGATCAGCGTGCCGTTGTACTTCCATGCGCCGCGCAGCTTGTCGGTCAGCAACCATTTGTTGAATGTGACCGGCACGCCTTCAATGGACTCGTAACCCAGCATGAACGTACCGCAACCTTCTTTGGCCACGCGCTCGAACGGCGGCAGGAACCAGGATTCGAGCTTGCGGTGGGAGAGGTCCGCTTCGGAGGCGTCGCGGCCGCCTTGGGTTTCGGAATAGCCGGCGAAATGTTTGGCGCAGGCCAGGATTGCGTTCTTTGGCAGTTCCTCACCGGCCTTGGCACCGCCTTGATAGCCCTTGACCATGGCGGAGGCGAGTTCGCCGATCAACATCGGGTCTTCGCCGAAAGTCTCATCCACACGCCCCCAACGGGTATCTCGGGCGATGCACAACACAGGAGAAAACGTCCAATGTACACCGGTACAAGAGACCTCCTCGGCGGTAGCACGGCCGGCGGCCTTGACCTTGTCCGGATCCCAGCTGACAGCCATGCCGAGCTGGGACGGGAAAATAGTGGCGCCCGGCCAGAAGGAGTATCCATGGATGCAGTCATCTCCGATAATCAACGGGATGCCCAGACGCGTCTTCTCATTGACGGTCTTGGCGGCACGAGATAAATCCTCGGGGCTGGTATGCAGAATGGATCCGACATGCTTATTCACGATGAGATCCTCAAGATCGCCGCCGCGGGCGTCAAGCTGCATCATCTGGCCGACCTTCTCTTCAAGTGTCACACGAGAGAGCAAGTCGGCGATTCGCTCACCAGCGGGCAAATCAGGATTCTTGTACGGTAAGGTTTCAGCAGTTGCGGCAGGCGTAGTGTTGTCGGTCATACGAAGTCGCTTTCCTCAGTGAAATCGAACAGTTTTTTAATTACCAATTGGTAGTTTATCTATTGACAGCATACAACACGCTTATGCCGCGCGCATCACATACACCAAAACGACCGTATGTATGCGACCCCTTCGTTCGCCCGCATACTTACTGCCGCTATCAAGCACAAGCCTCGGTTCAAGGCACACAGCGAATCAGCGATACCCGTCCCATATCGGCGAAGGAAATATCGCCGGCTCCAGATCGGCCCATTCATCGCATAAGTCAATGGCCGGCCCCCGTAACCACCTCAGTTGCACACCATCCATGATCTCCAGAGCATGGCGCAACGTGGGCCGGACCTCCTCAAACGAGGTGAATTCGGAAGGCAGGTTCCAGTTGTATGTCGAATAGTATTGCCATATTGAATCCCGACGATTGGCAAACTCGTCATGTAACGGATGCGCAGGATTGAACGATTCGACCTGCAATATCGAGAACAGCTGAACAAGCATGGGGCGCGTGGAATTGCAATGTACCAAGAACCTCAGATATGCGGGCAATCTGAAATCATCGGGCCCTGAACCAGGCAGGCCGGAGGCCATGAAGTCTTCCACACTGCCAAACGTGTTGTAATTCTCGTGATACACCGCGGCAAGCAGGTTATCTTTGCTAGGAAAATATCGCAAAACTCCCTGCTTGGTAACACCGACCGCATCGGCCACATCCTGCACAGAAGTACCGTTGTAGCCACGCTCGGAAATCAGTCGCACGGCGGCATCGAGAATTTCCCGCCGGCGTTCCCCCGGCGACTTGCGAACACGCTTATGCTGCAATGAATTCCCAGCTGTCATATCCGCCAGTCTATCCGCATTCTCCCCACTCCCATGCGCAACCACATCCAATATCCTTGGCCGGATATGCAAAACGGTGCCAAAACAAAACATTCTGTCATGCCTTCGACACCGATATCGCGCAATAGTTTTTTCTGTATGTGCTTCTTCGCTTACTCCTGGAACACGTCGGGGTGCTTCAGATCGCCGGGAATGTCGGACAAGAGGCCCTCCAATCCCAAGAATTCCTTCCAGAAATCGAGCGGCTGGCCGTATGGCGAAGCCTCGCGACCGTGGGCCTGAATGTTGGCCTTGGCCTCGAACACCTCTTCCTCGCTGATGCCCTCGAAGTAGCTTTCCAGACGTTCACGGTGCTCAGGCACGTAGAACAGAGAGGACACAATCTCCGTCAGACGCTCGGCACGCTCAATCGGCAGTGAATCCCAGTGACGCAGTTCGATGAAGTTCTTCAGACGTACGTCATTGAAGTGCGTGGAGATGATGTGGTTGATCTCGTACGGGTTGAGTTCGCGGTCTGGGTACACCTCCCCCGCGTTCTCACGGAACGCCGGGCGATGCAGTTCCTTGGGGCTTGCTCCAGAAGCCACAGCTTCAGGGGTATGGGTCAGGTCAGCGAACATAAGCGGCGTGGACAGCACGTCGATGGCGTAATCCTCCCAACCATAGCGATCATCGAACAGGCCGGGCAGCACATTGGTGCGCTGGAAGTCCAGATAATCCCACATACGCTGGCGCAGCAGCGGCCATGGGTTCGTCTCGCCCTCAAAATACGGGGTGTTACGGAAGAAGTAGGCCAGAATCGGACCGATAACCGTGCCCAGACGCAACTTTTCGATGGAGTCGCGCTCATCCACATAATCAATGCTGACCTGAGTGGAGGCGGAGCAACGCATCATGCAGGGGCCAAACTGACCCACGCGGCCGAGGTAGTCGGTCATTGCATCGTAGCGATCCTTGGGGTTGACCGGCACATCCGCAAAGCTGGATTTGGGCTGGTAGCCGTAGTTGATCAGGCGGAAGTCGAGGTCATCGAGAATCGGATCGAGCTCGCGACGGAACTTGGAATACAACGTATTCAGGTCGGACGGCTTCTTCAGAATGCCGATTGAAGTCTCCACTTGGCCGCCGGGTTCGAGCGAGACGGCAACACCGGGGCGCGCGAGTCCCACCAAATGACCGTTCTCCCAGTATTCCTTGTCCTCGTCATAGTAGGGGGCGAGGCGTTTGAGCAGCGCTTCCATGCCGTTCGGCTCGTAGTAGGTCACGGCGGTGTCGTCGCTGTTGTGCACGGGCAGGTGCTCGATCTCCACGCCGAAGCCGCCGGTGCCACGCTGGGAGCGGCCGTTCTCAAAGAACTTGAGTAGGCTTTCGACGTGCTTGGGGTTCGGCTTGGCGAGCAGGTGCGCGTAACTGATTCGGGGAGTAACCATGCTTTGTATCGTATTCGAGCCGGCCGGCGCGCGTGCCCGAAAGCCCGCAATACGCTATACGAAAAACCGATAGCAGGCTCCGGCCCGGTTTCTCGCTCTAGAGACTCCCCTCAGTCGCTGCGCGACAGCTCCCCCCATAGAGGGGAGCTTAAGTGTATGTGCGTTCAGTCCGCGGAGGTGAAGCCCTGCGGCTCCCCCCGCGGCGCGGACTTGGCGGTGGGGGGGGTCTCATCGGTGTA
>OAVX01000542.1_pt1 | contig 19989 bp, 16 predicted proteins | sample 1476471 | NCBI WGS metagenome assembly OAVX01 (sample SAMEA2580114, study PRJEB22360) | human gut metagenome | biome: human gut; feature: human-associated habitat; material: faeces | place: Denmark | collected 2008/2010
CGCGCCGTTTGGTAGTGCCCTGCCGGGGGGGGGTGAAAAAAGCCACAGCAGCCTTGCCGTTACCACCGCACAGGCGCTCGAACGCAAAGGTGATGGGACCGACGATAAAGAGCGTGATGAGACCCAGCAGGATGCCCGAGATGCCGCCGGTGATAAAGCTCGAAAGGCTCATGGACGCACCGAGCTGAAAGCCGATAACGGCAATCGCCGGGTTGGCACCGGGAACCAACAGGTTCTTGATGAACGGGAAGAGGTTGCCCAGAACCATACCGATAATAAGCGGCAGGATGGATCCGATGATGGTGCCGACGGGGATGTTGGCGAGACCCGAGACACCGAGGATGATCATCGTGACGGCGGGGCCGGCCGTAAAGAACAGGATACCCACGGCGCCCTGCTCGGACTCATCGCCAAACTCGCCCATGATGCCCGTGTAGAGCGCCATGTTGCAAAACGTGATGCCACCGATGATTGAGACCGAGCTCAGGCCCAAGAAGTTATCGTTAAAGAAATACGCAACGCCCAGGCCCAGCGCGGCTGCCACCACAAGCTTGGGGATCAGTACGACGATGCCGGTCTTGATGGCGCCCGGCGTGGACTTAAAGCTGATGCCGGCGCCCACAAACAGCAGGATCGCAGCGACGATGGTATTGGAGCCGCCACGGCAGGCAGCCGTAAAGAAGCCGCCGATCTCAAAGACCTGCGGACAGAAAGTGTTGAGCAAAAGGCCAACAATCATGGGATAGATCATGATGTCGCCCGGGATACGCGGTACCTTGAATTTCTTTTGCTCGTTGGTGGTCGCTTCCTGTGCCATGAAACCCCCATTTCCGCTGACGCAGAACAAAAGCCCACGTCACGCTTTGCTACAGTAAAGTTTGAACATGGTACCAGAAGAAGCAGACCGGCTCGGTGAGAAATTCGGCAAGTTCGGATGGAACGAGATTCGGCGCCGCGGCGCCACCCTTATATAGAGCGCGAAACGGGAGGAGATAGCAGCGACGCTTGCGACGATTGATGCCGCCAGTACGCCCGCCAGCCACAGATTGCAGACCATAAACTGTCCGCTGCCCGTCACAAACGTGCTGCTCAGAGCAAAAACCATCCAGGGCTCCATTCCCGTCTGCGCCATAATCATTCCGCACGGCGCGCCTATCGCAACATAGGTAAGCATCGCCGGCCAGACGGTTTTAACGATTTTGAGCACCATAGCGTTCCTCGTCCCGACAAGATTTCCGAGCCGCGTTCAACGACGCGACAGAATCATCGTCCGGTGGCAACCGAGTTCACCTACAATTGCCACCGGATCGAAAGACACAGCTTTTTAGGAAGTCATTATGACAGCTATCGATCGGGGCCGGGCGACCGCGGCCTTCAAACGCTATACCGATGCTTACGATGCCGCCAATCCACGTATCGCGCTCAAAATCGAGCATACGTACCACGTTGCCGAGGCATGCGATGCCGTGGCGCGCGAGCAGGGCTGGTCGACAGAGGATATTGACCTGGCCTGGCTTTGCGGCCTGTTACACGATATGGGACGCTTTGAACAGTTGCGGCGCTGGGACACCTTTAAGGACGCCGAGAGTATGAGCCACGCAGCGTTGGGCGTCGGGGTCCTCTTTGGCGAGAACCCCGACGACGCGCCTGCCACAACAAGCATCCGAGATTTTATCGAGACCGACGAGGACGACGAGCTCATCCGCGCGAGCATCGCCCATCACAGCGACTTTCGCCTGCCGGCACAACTCGACGAGCGTACACGGCGCTTCTGCGATATCGTGCGCGATGGCGACAAAATCGACATTATGCGCACCATCGCCGACAGCACCGTCGACACTATCCTCAAGGTTGATGAGGACACATTTCTCGCCAGCCGGTTCTCGACACCGGCTCTCGCTGCCTTTGACGAGCGCCGCTGCGTCGCACGCGATGAACGCGAGGAGCCCGCAGACTACCTGGTGGGACTCATCTGCTTTATGTTTGAGCTCGTCTATCCAGCGAGCCGCGCGCTGGCGCGCGAGCGGGGCGATATCTACCGCCTGCTCGACGCGCCCTTTGGCATTACGCGCCCCTTTACCGATCCCGCCACGCAAGCGACCTGGGAGCGCCTAAAGGACGAGATGCGCGACTGGCTGGCGCGCGTCTAGCGCTCAAGCTGGGCCAGCAGCTCCTCGACAACCTCGACGGCATCGCCGACGACCTTGTACTGGGCAGCACCAAAGATGGGGGCATCCGGGTCCTCGTTGATGGCGATAATGCACTCCGCCCCACCGATGCCGGCAAGATGCTGGATGGCACCCGAAACACCGATACTCACGAGAAGCTTGGGCGAAACCGATACGCCCGTCTGGCCAATCTGGTGGCGATACTCCAACCAGCCGGCCTCCACGACAGGTCGCGTGCAGCCAAGCTCGGCCCCCAGAGCCTCGGCGAGCCTTCGCATCAGCGACAGGTTTTTCTTGGAACCAATGCCGCGACCCACCACGACCAGGCGCTCGGCATCGGCAATTGATGCCTGCTGCCCCCACTCCTCGGCGGGAATCGAGATCTCGACACGAGCCTTAGCATCATCCGCAAGTGGTATCTGGGTGATCGTGCCGGAGCGGCCGTAGTCAAAGTCGGGCGCCTTAAAGATGCCGGGACGCACCGTTGCCATCTGAGGACGATGATTGGGGCAGACGATGGTGGCCATCAGGTTGCCGCCAAACGCCGGACGCGTCTGTTGCAGCAGCCCCGTCTCCGCATCCATCGAAAGCACCGTGCAGTCAGCCGTAAGGCCCGTCTGCAAACGCACGGCAACGCCGGGTGCCAATTCGCGGCCAAAGGCGGTCGCACCGTACAGAATGGCCTCGGGCTTGCGCTCTGCCACCAAATCGCAGATCAGCCGGGCGTAAACCTCCGCATCGTTCTGGCGCAGACGCTCGTCGCGACAGACCAGGACCTCGTCTGCACCGGCGCAAACCAGATACTCCAGGTCACCGAGCGAGCTCTCGGGGCTCATGCCGGCCAATGCCACCAGACGGCATCCACGAGCATCGGCAAGCTCGCGTCCCTTGCCCATGAGCTCGTAGGCCACTGGGGCTACGACATCGTGCTCGTCGGTCTGAACGAATACCCAAATGTCTCGATATACATCAAGGTCCACCGCACCAGCGGCCTCGTCACGCTCGATCGAGATGGCGTTGACGGGGCAGGCGTCGACGCACCCACCGCATAGGATGCAGCCGTCGGTTACGCGGGCGCAACGGTTGGGCCGCTCGCCTTCCACTACAATGCCGCCCGAGGCACAGGCGCGAACGCAGCGACCGCAGCCGATACAGGCTTCGCTATCGATAATCAGTCCGCTCATCTATGCCATCCCCTCGATAATCTTGGCAAGTTTTGCCGCCTGCTCGGACGCCGTTCCGTCAACGGTCTCGCACGTTTGGTCGCGGTCGGGCACAAACGATCGCACGACCTGTGTCGGCGAGCCGGCAAGGCCGCAGCGCGCGGGGTCGGCGTTCACGTCGGCAGCGTTGACCACGCGCACGTCCGCCTCCTCGGCTGCACGAATACCGGCAATGCTCGGCATACGCAGTTGGCCAATCTCCTTGGCGGTCGTCATCGCGCACGGCATCTCCAGGCACACCGTCTCCTCGCCGGCATCGCAGCCGTGAACAAGCGCCAGCGAGCCGCAGGTCGTAAAGCCCGCGCTCTGCACGCAGCTCACGTCGGTCACGCAGGGAATCTCAAAGGCACCGGCAAGCTCGGGACCAATCTGGGCCGTATCGCCGTCCACCGCCATCTTGCCGCAGATGAGCAGGTCGAAGTCCTCGTCGAGTGCCTCGATGCCGCACTTGAGGGCATAGGTGGTTGCCAGGGTATCGGCACCTGCAAAGGCGCGGTCGGTCAGCAGCAGTGCGTCATCGGCACCGCGGGCGATGCAGTCGCGCAATAGCGATTCGGTCGCGGGGATGCCCATCGACACCACCGTTACGCGCACGTCCATGCCAAAGCCGATAAAGTCATCCTTCAGCGCCAGTGCGCATTCCAAAGCGCTCGCATCGAACGGGTTAATGACCGCCTGCTTGCCATCGCGCACAATCGTATTGGTCTTGGGGTCCATCTTGACCTCGGTGCTTCCCGGCACCGCCTTGACGCACACCACCATATGGAAATCGCTCATCTTCACGCGCCCCCTTTCTGGACGAGCTCATCCAAGAGCTTCTCCGAAAACAGGTTACCGCGACCCAGCTGCCCGGCAGGATCGAGCTGGAGCTTGAGCCGCGCCGACTCGACCATGGCCTCGTGACCGTACATCGTCTCCAAGAAGCCCGCCTTGATCTTGCCGACGCCGTGTTCGGCGGAGACGGCGCCACCCATGGCCGTGACCTCGGAAGCCCACTGGGCAAAGAGTTCTCCGCCGCGGCGGTAATCCTGCGCATCGCGCGGCAGAATGTTCACATGCAGATGGTTGTTACCGATGTGCCCCCAGGCGGCAGATTCAAGCCCGCTTTCGGCCAGCGTGCGGCGATAAAGGGCGATGACATCGGCCAAGTGTGCGTTGGGCACCGACATGTCCGAGCCCAGTTTGGTGATGGTGGGATCCGTGCGGCGACGCTCGTCGATGAGCATGTTGACGCTCTCGGGCACCGCATGGCGGAAGAATCGCTGACACTCGCGATCGACCTCGGTGCGCGCGACCCATGTCGCATCGTCGCTGCCGCCCGCAAGCTCTAGTACCCACCCCAAGTGATACAGCTCCTCAGTCGCCTGGGCTTCGTCGTTGCAGTCGAGCTCCACGTAGACACAGACCTTGGCGTCTTTGTCGAGCGCCGGCAGCGAAGCGAACGCGGTCGACTGCTCACGCTGACGACGCAGGATATCCAGGGCGCCCGCATCGAAATACTCGATGGCAGCCGCGTGGGACAGGACGGGACGCACGGAATCGGTGAAGGACACGGCCTTATCTTCGCTGTCAAAGAAGCAGCTCACGCCCCAAACGACCGCAGGCGCCGCCTGCAGGGCAATCTCGAGCTCGGTGATGACGCCAAGTGTGCCACACGCACCGATAAACAGATCGATGGCATCCATATCGTCAGCAACGAAATAGCCCGAAGCATTTTTGGTCTTGGGCATGGTGTAGTCGGGAAGGTCGAGCTCGAGCGTGCGGCCCTGCACCGTGACGAGCGAAAGGCGGCGACCCTGTGCAAAAACCTCGCCACGGTGAAGCTCGAGCAGGTCGCCATCGGTCAGCGCGACATGAAGGCCCGTGACGTGAGGGCGCATGGGGCCGTAAGCGTAGCTACGGGCACCGGAAGCGTTGCATGCCGCCATACCGCCCAGGCAGGCAGATGCCTCGGTGGGATCGGTAGGAAAGAATTGCTCGGAAGCTTCCTGGAATTCCTCGTAGACCTCAAGCGATGCCTGGTCCCAGCCGGCAGTCGGCAGAACTTTCTTGCCCAGTTGCTTGCGCAGCTCAGACAGCACGACGCCGGGCGCCACACGCAAAAGAAAGCGGCCCTGCTCATCGCGGCGAATGCCTAGGTAGCGATTCATGCGGGAAGTATTGAGAATGTGACCGCCATGAGGCACGGCGCCGGCGGCAAGGCCGGTTCGGGCGCCCTGAACCGTTACCGGGACACGCTCGGCATGGAGCTTTCCCAAAATGGCGCGGACCTCGTCTTCCGTTGTCGGAAACGAGATGCTCGAGGCCTCGCCCGATGCGCGAGACTCATCGCGACCATACTCTTCGAACTCGTCGGTGAAGGGTTTGATGGTTGCAGACACGCGAACTCCCCCTTTAGCTAACTACAGTGTTTGCAGGGAGATGTTACCGCATCGTTTCGTCGACGTGTTCGAGACCGTCTCCATAATTGGCGATTTTTACGTTCGCGCAATTCGGCGAGCGGCAAGGTTTCCTCGGCAGACGATGCTTTTGACACATGTCGCTTTACCGCCAGCGACCACGCAACTGTCGCTCGAAAAAAGTTGAAGTATTTTTTGCCATCTTTTACCTGCGGAGATGCCAATCCGTCAAGCATTTGGTCAGAAATTGGTCAAGTAGTGACTGATACGGTCGGCATCAACAGCCAAAACCAATGGAAGTTTTGGCCCCAGAAGCAGGGAGGTTCCCATGGCATATTACTGGCCCCAGTACGGCGTCGCCATCGAGGTCGACGACGATCCCTATCTCCTGCCTTTCGACGAAGAGGCGTTCCCCGATACGGCGGTCTACCACGTCACCACCGATGTTATCTGCGACCCCGAGTCGTTCTCGGCGCTCGCCCACCACATCGCGCGTATCCACAACATCGAGCTCCCTCACGACTTCGACGAGCTCATCTACTCGCGCCGCCTGATGCTTCACATGCTCTTTGGAGCGGACCCGTCCACGTTCGCACGCGTCTACACCACCAAGGACGCCGCATGAGTGCGAAGAAGCCGTCCCGCCTTGCAGGGCTGGGGCGTCGCAAGAAACTCGTCGTTGTCTGCCTGGCTATCGTCTGCGCCCTCATCGCCGTAGGGCTATACGCCTGGCAGTCGCAGCCCGTGCCCGAAGCGCGCGCCTCGGTCACGACGGCAGAGGGTAAATCGCGCCAAGAAATCCAGGATGAGCTCGACGCCATCGTCCGCGACAACATGATGACGATCTCGGTCGCGCCGGTCGCACAGTTGCAGGAAGGCGGCAAGTTGCGCGTCAACGTGCAAAACGTCCAAGGCAACAAGTTTCCCCAGCGCTTCCGCGTGATTCAAAACGACGAGACCATCTATGAGTCCGGTGTGGTCGAAGCCGGCAAGACGGTTGAGACCTGCCCCGCCGGCGATATCCAAGAAGGCGAGGCATATATCGAGATTCAGGCACTCGATGCCAAGACCTACGACACCCACGGCAATCCGACGCGCGTCAAAGTGCGGGTGGCCCAGGCAGAAGGCTAGTGGCCGACGCGCACGCAGGGGCAGCACCCTGTCCCCATTCGTCCAACCATCACGGAAACAGTCCGTGACGAGCAGAAAGGATCGATTATGAACACACCCATGAACCTGAGCGGAGCCAGGGCACTCGCCGTGGGCGCAGGGCTTACGCTCGCACTTGCGATGGGCGCCGCGCCAACGGCGGCCATGGCAGAGGTGCGCGTTGGAACCACCGATGTGACGGTGAAGGCCGACATTAGCAATGTTTCGTTTAAGGCGCCAACGGTCATCCCCTTTGCCGCCCAAGCCGACGGAAAGCTTGTAGGACCCTCCGACAAGACGATTACCATCGACAACCTCTCGGCATATGGCATCCACGTCACTAACATGAAGGTCACGGCCAAGAACGACTGGACAATCGTTGCAGACGCAAAGACGGGCTCGGCCCAGAACTCCATCGATTTTAAGGTTGGCCCCGATGAGGCAGAAAAGGATGCCAGCTCGGCGACTCAGCCTACGGGCCTCGATCTTTCCAAAGACGCAAACTTCGACATGAAGTACGAGGGCATTGCCGACGGAACGGACAAAATCAAGCTCAATGTGAGTGGCCACGTCGCCCGCGTCACGCGTGACATCTACCACGCCGGCGGTACGGGAGACCAAGTGGCAAGCATCACCTGGACGGTCGAGCCCGGTGCGCACGCCACGTCCTAAGGCGATTGCACTGGCCGCCATCGTCGGCATCTTGGCGTCCGCACCCACCATGGCCTTTGCTCAACAAGAGCAAGCGCAGGCGGCCACCGAAGTGACCGTCGACCTTTCGGGCCTTAATCGCGACAGCCGTCACGAGCCGCTCGCTCAGACGAACGACACCCGGCAACTCATTGCGGTAGGCTTCGCCACGGCGGGGGCAGGACTGACGTGCCTTGGCCTGCACATCAAACGCAACCAATAGCCAAGCACGACCGGAGTACGCGGAATAGATAGGAGAACCATGGCACCCAAAAACCTTTTGCCCGTCGCCGCGCTCTGCAGCGCACTGGCGAGCGGTATGCCTCTCGCCGCTTGGGCGACGCCCGCCACGGCAAACTCCTTACCGCAAGCTCTGAACCCCGTGGCGAATTCGTCGGGTATCGTCGCCTGCCAGCGTTTTTCGCTCGCGCACGCCACGATCCGAACCTCGGGATGCCTTCGCCGCAATACGGTCGGCTCGATAGTCGTGGATATCAAGCGATCGGACAAGGAGAACGGCCCCCAGACAGGTTGTGCCATCTGCACATGGAAATCGGCTGCGGTCGACGCCGATGGCGACCCATGCGACTTAGAGCTGCGCATCGATATTGCCTCGGTCGATGACTCGGCGAACGGGGCGAAGGTCGTCTTCGACAGCGCGGCCCATGAAGAAGAAGGAGGGGGTGTATGTCTGGGCTGCGTTCCCTCGAATGTCGATGGCGCGCAGCCCATCATCTCCTTTACGGCATCGCTGCGACTGACCAAGGCGGACACCGAAGCCATCGCAACGGGAGATGCGCCTTTGCTGTTCTACGCTGGCGACGCGGACGACCGAGAGGCTCAAAGCAATAGACAGAAGGGCTCGCTTAACCTCACGCGCGGATCAGAACCCGCCCCCATCATTATCGATACCCAGGCACAAGGCGTGCAGCGCATTCTCGCCGATCCGGCGCTGCTCCAAATGACATGGCACGGAGTAGGGTCCGTCGGGATTGCTGCTCCTATATCGAGCGATAATGACAAATCCCCCAAAGACGAGGTCGCAGACGCACCGGCACATGTTGACGATGCAGACGATGCATCATCAGAAGACAACGCTGCGGCTCCTCTCGAGAAGCCAGGCGACACCGCCACCGAACTAGGCGATCCCCAACCGAAAGACGGCCCGGACTTTGCCGCTCCCCCAGATGTCGACGAAGGCAACTGTTGCATGATGGTCGCGCTCGACCACACGGAAACCGTCGATGCCGCAAGCATTGAGCCAGTCGCTGCCAATGCGCCCCGCCGCAAAAATATCCTCATCGCATTCCCCAATACCGTCGAGCTCGTCTTTTTGCCTTCGGGTGAAGTCGTCGCGCCTACGGCACTTACAGCAGTGGGAGCAAGGAGCGCATCGAACGATATCCAAGCTATCTCGGCACTTGATGCCACAACGACCGCCAAGTTGCACCTTTATTCCGTTGCAGCAGACGGAACGCGAACCGAAGAATTCGATGGAACCAAGCTTTTGGTTCCTCGTCGCATCGGTATCCAAGAAGACTTCCCCTATCAAATGGAACTTGAAGGGTTCGATCGTGCACGAGATGCCGACATCATTGCCGCAGCCATCGAATCCCCGCAGCACCTCATGACGTTGCGCTTCGTCTTTAGCCCCATCCTGTCCTAAACCGCCAACCGCCGCTTGGCTCGGGTACTGAGCGCTCCCCTCCCCGTTCTGTTACGATTGCCGCGTTGGCATCAATTGCAGGAGGGTTCATGCCGGGTTTGGGAACGATCATCAACGTCGCGCTTTTAATCGCAGGCGGTCTGCTGGGCCTCATGGGTGGGCGCTTCATTACGCCCCGCATCCAAGACACGCTCATGAAGGCGTCGGGGTTGTGCGTTCTGTTTATCGGCCTGGGCGGCACCATGCAAAAGATGCTCGTTATCGATGGAGAGGCGTTGGCGACCACCGGCACCACCATGCTTATCGTCTCATTTGCCCTTGGTTCGCTCATCGGCGAGGCCATCAACCTGGAGGCCGCCATCGAGAACCTCGGCGAATGGCTCAAGCGCAAAACCGGCAGCGAGGGCGACAACGAGTTCACCAACGCCTTTGTCTCGGCATCACTCACCGTATGTATCGGCGCCATGGCCATCGTAGGATCGATTCAGGACGGTCTGCTCGGCGACTGGTCCACGCTTGCCCTGAAGGGCGCGCTGGACTGCATCATCGTCTGCACCATGACGGCCTCGCTTGGCCGCGGCTGCATCTTCTCGGCCCTGCCCGTTGCCGTATTCCAGGGCACGATTACGCTTTTTGCCGGCGCACTCTCCCCTATCATGACCACCGCAGCCCTCAACAGCCTTTCGCTTGTGGGCTCCATGCTCATCTTCTGTGTTGGCGTTAACCTTATTCGGCCTCAGACCTTCCGCACGGCCAACATGCTCCCCTCCGTCGTCGTGGCGGTCATCTACGCCCTCCTGTTCTAAACTATCTGCATAGTGATATCTCGAACATCTGTTTGATGCTGTGCTATGATATGAGGTCACCGACACCATATAGGGAGAGGAGAGGACGGTGGCCGACCAGGACGTCAAAATGCTCATCGAGCGCATTATGGCCGAGGCCCGGACCCACCAGTCCGCCCGCTTCTCAAACGAAATCTATGCTGACGAGCCGATTCTCAAGACCGGTCGTCAGATGCAGAACTTCCTCCCCGACCAGTACCGTAAGATGCGCGAGATATCACGCTGGCAAGATGATCCCAAAGGCGGCGCGGGGCGTTGGCTATCGGAGGCGGAGCTCTTTTACCGCCAAGGCCTGCTGATGGCCGACTTCGAGGACGATTGCCCCTACAACGGCACCTTTAAGTCGTACTTTCCCAGCTACAATGCCATGAGCGATCGACAGTTGCGCGGCTACTTTACCTGGCGTGCCCAAGTGCGCCGCGGAACCGTCGAGGAAACGTCTACGTCCTTTGCCTTTCTGTATCTCTATGAGCTGATTTGCGGCATTGGCGTAGATAATCCGCTCGATGGCTTTAGCAAGATTAAGGCATTTTGGGATGCCTATCGCGCCTTTGAACCCGGCATCGACCGGTTCGCACGCGTGTGGCTGCAGGACTACGCCGTGTTCCACGAGCTCGACCCCAAGCTGCTTCGCGACTCTAAAACCGTCATGTTCGATAACGCCCTTATCGAGCTGCGGCGCGCGGCACGAGACCTTATACCAGCACCGGCACCGCCCGGCCAGACCCCTAAGCGTCGCAAAACCTCCGAGCCCACGCTCCCCCTTCCGCCCGATGAGGTGCGCGAGGAGCGACTCATGGCCGCCATCAACGCCCTCTCCACGTACAACCTAAGTAACTCGCGGCTCGACCGCAGCCACCACCGCGATCTGCGCCACGTGGCATGCGCCGTGTATGTCCGCATGGCGCGCTACTATGACACGCACCGAAAGACCGGCATCGTGGCGAGTTTATTTGGGGAGGAGACGGCCATGCCCTACACCATGTTTGCCTCGGCCGTATTCTTTGCGCCCGAACGCCACGAGGACTGCGAATACCGCCTGGATCCTATCCATATCTACCGTTGCCAAAACGGCTTTTGGGAATGCATGCGTATCCATGGTAGTAGGCAAAAGAGCAGCAAGCTCGGTGAAATGATGCGCGCCTGCGACCAACGCCTGCGCCTGGCGCTGGACCCCGCCCATCCCCTTAAAGAAGAAAAGGTCCCCAAATATCTGGCCAAGATTATCGATGACGAGATTGTGGCATGGCTTTCGTGGGACGCCGCACACCAGCCCGTCAAGATCGATATCGATCTGAGTCAGCTGGGGCACATTCGGAGCGCCGCTGCGCAAACGCGCGAAGCGCTTTTGATCGATGAAGAGCGCGAGGACGGCGCACCTGTGGAAGCCGAGACAGCGGGCTCAGGGCAACCGGAAGCCGAGCCCGTAGCCGACGCGATTGTCGAACCGGTCGCGGCACCCATTCGGCAGGACGAGGCCGACGAGCCGACCATATCCACCGAACAGTTTGGTGTCGTGGCACCGCTTCTCGCGCCGACGCCCGCGTTCGCAGCGGCAGCGCCCGCTGACGCCACGAACGAACTCGCGCCTGCCGTAAACGCCTATCTCAGCGCACTGCTCGAGCACAACGCAGCACAGACGGCATCGGCGGTGGCACAGTCGGGCAAGAGTGAGGACATGCTCGTCGATAGCATCAACGAAGCGCTCTTTGACCTGGTGGGCGACACCGTTATTGAATTTGGCCCAGCAGGACCGCAAATAATTGAGGACTACGAAGCAGACGTGAGAGGATACTTAGACCATGAGTGATACCGCATCCGCAGCACCCCGCGTGCCCAAACGCGTCGCCGCCGTCATTCTCAACTCGCTCAAGGGCGGCGTTGTCCCGCGCATTGGCCTTCCCTATATCACCGTGGGGCGAGAGGTCGAGATCCGCGCTCTGCTCACCGACCTGAGCCTCATCGCCGATGGCGGCGCAAGCTTCCGTTTCCTAGTCGGTCGCTACGGCGCCGGCAAGAGCTTTTTGCTCCAGACCATCCGAACGCATGCCATGGGCGAGGGCTTTGTGGTCGCCGATGCCGACCTTTCCCCTGAGCGCCGCCTACAGGGAGGCCAGGGCCAGGGCCTCGCTACCTATCGCGAGCTCATCCGCAACATATCGACCAAGACGCGCCCTGAGGGCGGTGCGCTCAACCTTATTCTGGATCGCTGGGTCGCCTCGTGTGCCGACGTCGATGAGTCTGCCGTCAATGCCCAGATGGCCCCGCTCGAAGAGATGGTCCACGGCTTTGACTTTGTCCGCATGCTCCGCCGTTATCGCACGGCCGTATCCGAGGGCGATGAAGAGGCTATGAGCCGGGTGACCAAATGGATTCGCGGCGAATACCGCACCAAGAGTGAGGCGCGCGCCGAGCTAGGCTCCTCGACCATCATCAGCGACGATGACTGGTACGACTACGTCAAGCTCATCGCACGTTTTTTGGTCTGCAGCGGCTACAAGGGCATGCTGGTGCTCATCGACGAGCTCGTGAATCTGTACAAGATTCCCAACGCGATCACGCGCCAATATAACTACGAGAAGATCCTGACCATGTACAACGACACGCTCCAGGGCAAAGCGCAGTACCTGGGCGTGATCATGGGTGGCACGCCGACCTCTATCGAGGACCGCCGCCGCGGCGTCTTTTCCTACGAGGCCCTTCGGAGCCGTCTCGCCCAGGGCCGTTTTGCGCGCGATGATCTCAAAGATATGCTCGCGCCCATCATCCGCCTGCAGCCGCTCACCTACGAGGAGCTGCTGGTGCTCATCGAGAAGCTCATGCAGATCCATGCCGGCTACTTTGGCTGGACGCCCACGCTTACCGAGAACGACTTGGTGGACTTCCTCAAGATTGAGTTTGGCCGCGTGGGGGCCGACACGCATCTGACGCCCCGCGAGGTCATCCGCGACTTTATCGAGCTGCTCGATATCCTGTGTCAGAACCCCGATGCTAACGTGGCCGAGTTGCTGCAAAGCGTCGGCGGCGACGCGCTGGCGCCGGCAGCCGCGACAGACGACACCGGCACCACAGACGACCGCAACTTCGCCGAATTCACCATCTAATCTGCCAAAAAGGGACAGGTTTATTTTGGCAGGTTTTATCTGGGCAAACGCCGATGTTGCAAGATATCGAGCCGTTGCCCGTTGCGTTGATCAGCCCGTTGATGAGAGGAGGTCCCGTGAACGCTTTTGACCGATATGCCCCGTTTATCCAGGATTTCATTTACTCCCACGATTGGGAGAGTCTGCGCTCCATCCAGGTTGCGACGGCAGATGCCATCTTCAACACGCAAGACAATGTGCTCCTGACGGCATCCACGGCATCTGGCAAAACCGAGGCAGCCTTCTTTCCCATCCTGACCGAGTTTTGGGAGAACCCGCCCGCAAGCGTTGGCGCCCTCTATATTGGCCCCCTCAAGGCACTCATCAACGACCAGTTCGTTCGCCTCAACGATCTGTGCGAAGAGGCCGATATCCCCGTCTGGCACTGGCACGGCGATGTCTCGCAGTCGCACAAGGCAAAGCTCATCAAAAAGCCAAGCGGTATCCTACAGATTACGCCCGAATCACTCGAGGCACTCCTGATCCACAAGCACATGGCAATCCCGCGTATGTTCTGCGACCTGCGCTATGTGGTCATCGACGAGGTCCATTCGCTCATGCGCGGTGACCGCGGCGGGCAGACGCTCTGCCTTATCGAGCGTCTATCGCGCATGGCGGGCGTGCGGCCCCGACGCATCGGCCTTTCCGCTACCATCGGCGACCCCGAGCGCACGGGCGCTTTTCTCTCACAGGGAACGGGACGCGACTGCGTTATCCCCCGTTTTGAGGAGCCGCGCCGCGTGTGGCGTATCTCCATGGAGCACTTCTACAACTCGGGTCCCCAGGCTCAGCAGCGAGGATTCACGAGCACAGGTCCGCAGGAAGCTGAGGTGCTCGCATGCGAGCGCATTGAGGCGGCACCAACCGCGGCACTGCCCGTCAGCACCCAAGACATGCGCCATAGTGGGCAACTCACACAGGAGGAACGCCGCCAACGCCGTGATCAGGCACGGGGCAAGGCTGCCCCCAAGGACCGTCGCACTTCCTCAGCCCCCGAGGGCGAAGTCGACATCCCGCAGGCAACCGAACAGGCACTGCTCAACCCCACCGACACCGCACCCGATAACGCCGACCCCGGCATGGCCTACATCTTTGAACATACCCGCGGCCGCAAGTGCCTGGTCTTTGCCAACTCGCGCGAGGAGGCAGAGGCCGTGTGCTCCATGTTGCGCAGCTACTGTGAAAGCCGGCACGAGCCCGACCGTTTCCTCATCCATCACGGTAATCTTTCGGCATCGTTGCGCGAGACGGCAGAAGAGCTTATGCGCGACGAGGAACAGGCACAGACGACCGTCACCACCTCTACGCTTGAGCTTGGCATCGATATCGGCCGTCTGGAGCGCGCATTCCAGATCGACGCGCCGTTTACCGTCAGCTCCTTTTTGCAGCGTATGGGGCGCACGGGACGCCGCGATCTTCCACCCGAAATGTGGTTCGTCATGCGCGAGGAAGAGCCCGAGCCGCGCACGATGATGCCCGAGACCATTCCTTGGAAGCTCCTGCAGGGCATCGCGCTTGTACAACTCTATCGCGAGGAAAAATGGGTTGAGCCGCCCGAGCTCGATCGGCTCCCCTACAGCCTGCTCTACCACCAGACCATGTCGACGCTTGCCAGCACCGGTGAGCTCACGCCGGCCGAACTTGCCCAGCGCGTGCTCACGCTCAGCTATTTCCACCGCGTCTCGACCGATGACTATCGCGTGTTGCTGCGCCACCTCATCAAGATCGACCATATCCAGGTCACCGAAGGCGGTGGGCTCATCGTGGGCCTCGCGGGCGAGCGCATCATTAACAACTTTAAGTTCTACGCCGTGTTCCAGGAGAACGAGGAGTTTACCGTTCGTAGCGAATCGGCCGAACTGGGCACGATTGTCAACCCGCCACCACCTGGCGAGCGCATCGCCATCGCGGGCCATTGCTGGATCGTCGAGGAAGTGGACTGGAAGCGTCATACCGTCTTTGCCACGCAGGTCAAGGGCCGTGTGCCGGCCTACTTTGGCGACTGCCCCGGTGACATCAACACACATGTACTCGAGCGTATGCGCAAGGCGCTCAACGAGCACACAGCATATCCGTACCTTATGGGTAACGCACGGGCCCGCTTGGCGCAGGCTCGTCATACGGCCGAGATTTCGGGCGCGGGAACCAAGCCGCTCATCAACCTGGGCGGCGACACCTGGGTGCTCTTCCCCTGGTTGGGCAGCTACGCCTTTCTGGCGCTCGAACGTATGCTCAAGATTAAATGTGCCGCGGAGCTTGGCCTTCGCGGACTCGACCCATCACGCCCGTACTTTATGCAGTTTAAGATGAAGGCCGACGAGGAGACGTTCTTTGAGGTGCTCGCCGCCGAGGCCGAGAAGGACTTCGATCCCATCGAGCTCGTCTATCCCGGCGAGGTGCCTTACTTTGATCGTTACGATGAGTTCGTTCCCGAAGAGCTCGTGCGCAAGGGCTTTGCCGAAGGCGTGCTCGACATCGAGGGTATGAAGCAGCGCGTCCTCAGCTGGCGCGACCACGTCTAAAACCAGTCTTTTTGGGACGGGGAGACTTACTAGTCGTGAAGAACGGTGCCGAGGAAGTCAGCGTCGAAGGGCACGACTTCGGCAAAGGCATAGTCGCCGTCACTGGCGATGAGCAGGTAGTTTTCCTCGCCGCCGAACTCTGTATCGCCGCATGGGACCACCCAGGCGTGGACGAATACCTCGAGTGCCGTGGCAGCGCAATCGCGCAGGAACGTCACATCGCTCCCCTCGTTTGCGCTCACGATATTGGCAACGTAGATACCCCCGTGGTTCAGGCTGCCTCGCACCAAACGCAACGCCTCAACCGTCGCCAGCTCGCGTACGGGCTCGGCACCGCCAAAGCAATCGCTCACGATAACGTCGTAGCGACGATGTCCCACGCTCGTCACGCCCAGGTACGAACGCGCCTCGGCGGTAATCACCCTCAGGCGATCGCCAACCGTACGCTCCAACTCCTCCAAATAGAACCAGCGGCGCGCCAGACGCGTAATCTCGGCATCATATTCAATGACGTCCATACGCAAGCCCTCATGCAACAACAGTGCAAACTTGGGATAGGCAAACCCGCCGCCGCCCAATATGAGCATACGGTCGATACCATGCCCGTAAGCATCACGCATTGCGTCCTCGGCCTCAAACACATCGTCAAATGCACGATAGTACGCAAAGACGGGCTCCGCCCAACGCTCGCCTACATAGCTCGCGCTTTGGTAGACACCGCCCTGCACGAGCACACGGACCTCGTCACCGCCCTCGTCGCGCATGCGCTTTACGCGCGCCAACCCGTTGCGGGTTCGCGCAACCTGCAGACAGGCAGCACGAACAGCGACGGCGGCTGCACCAAGCGCCGCGGCTCCCAGAGCAACGCCGGCAACGACGCCAGCAGAAACACTTGGCTTGTTCATCTAGAGCTCCTTTTGCAGATAGAGTCCGTGGTCATAAAAACCCAAATGGCGATAGTACTCGCGCGTACCGATCGCGCTGATCACGTTGACGCGCGCATAGCCGGCATCCCGGGCGATCTCGCACGCACGCTCTACGAGCAAACGCCCCAGCCCATGATGCTGAGCCGCCTGGCCCTGATCGCCCACACGTGCCGCCATGCCATACACGTGCACCTCGCGAATCATTGCCTCGTCCGGCGTCGTCGGCAACTCGTCCGCATGCGTGGCAACAAACGAATGGTCGGGCAGCGACAACCGCAAAAAGCCCGCGATCTTGCCCCGCGGTGTCACCCACTGCAAAAAGCGTTCGCTCGTCACCGGTGTCTCGTATGCGACCTCATCAAGAGATAGCTCATCCAAGTCGGCACCCGCCGTGCTGATCTCGCGATAGCGAATCTCACGCACCGTCGCACCATCACCCCGAGCAGCCAGGCGATTCTCAACGAGCTGGCGCAGGTTGGGCTTCTTGTTGCCCACCATAATGTCGTCGGAACTAAAGTCGCGGATCATGCGACTAATGCGGCAGAACGCCGGCGTCACCACGATGTCGTCGGCCAGCACATCGAGCAGCTCTTCCTCGGTATAGGGGCGCCACTCGCCGCGCTCGTAGCAGCCCACCAAACGCGAGCCCTCGATGAGCGCGCACGGGTAGACCTTGACCTCGTCGGGCATAAAAGCGCCCTCGGTCATAAAGCGCTCGTAGTCGCGCTTGTCCCCCTCGGGCGTAGCGCCCAACAAGTTGAGCATAAAGTGCGCGTGGATCTTAAAGCCAAACAAGCGCGCAAGCGAAAACGCCCGCTCGATCTGCGCCACCGAAATGCGACGCTCGTTGATATCGAGCAAATGTTGGTCGAGACTCTGAATACCCATCTGAATCTTGGTGCAACCCAGGCGGCGGATGAGCGTGAGGGCCTGCGGCGTTACGGCATCGGGGCGCGTCTCGATAACGAGCCCCACCACGCGATGCTTCGCCGTCTCGTTGATGCGCTGCTGACGCTCAAGCTCCTCCATCGTTGCCGTCTGCCACTCGGCAGCCTCGCCCCATGGCGTACCAGGGCCGTACAGACGACGCACCGCGCGGTTATAGCCACCAACGACAGCATCCACACGCCCCTGCTCGTCGGCAACGCCGGCAGCAAGCTCAGCCTCGTCTGTCGCAATGCCGGCAGCCCGATAGCGCTCGCGGCGCTCTGTTACCACCGGCGGCAGGGCATCGGCGGGAGCGTCATCGAGCAGGCGCCCCGCCTCGGCACGACTGATGCCCGGACGCGCCAACATGGGGTTTGCCGCCACGCCGGCGACGGCATCGTCATTGAGCGCACGGAAAAGTTCCGACATAAACCATGTCTGGTACCCTTGCGGATAGTCGCTCCAGGTGCCACCGAGCACGATGAGCTCTATCTTGTCGGTCGCATGCCCCATCTGCGAAAGCGCGGTCAGACGAGCGCTCACCTGCAGATACGGGTCAAAGCAATTTTGCTCTGCACGGGCGCACGCCGGCTCGGCATGCAGATAGCTTTTAGGCATGCGCGGATCGTTGGGGCAAAACAGGCAATCGCCCGAGCACGGCCAGGGCTTGGTGATGACGGTGATGGTCGCCACGCCCGAGGCCGTGCGGCGAGGCTTCATACGCAGCACCTGCAGCAGTCGACGTTCCAGCTCGGCATCGACATTCCACCCAGCCCAACGAGCCGGCTCCTCACGTTTTACCCGCTGGTAGAACGGCAGCAGACGGCGCTTGGCCAAATCGCGTTTGTCGGCACCCTCACGGCGCGCCTCGGCATGTATCAGTTTGACGAGCGCCTTGTCGTCCACGGTCTCGCCGCGACGCAGGGCATCGAGTATGTTCAAGATAATCTGTTCCATGACCCCATTGTAAAGGCAAAGGCGCCGGAGCCCGTCACGGCTCCGGCGCCTCCATCAAACAGCGCAGCTGTGGTTTATAAGTCTTCGATAACCGCCCGTCACTCTGAATCAAATGACATGTCACCCGAACCAACCTCAAAACGATACGTGGCGGACTTATCGCCATTATCGAATTCAAGATTCAAAATGGTCTCGCCGTCGTAGTCAAGCGGAAGGAAATCGCTCTCGAAGTCGCCGCTGCCCAAGGTAAGGCTTGCCTTAAAGCCCGTAGAGTTCGGAACCGTCATCTCCACATCGCCCGAGCCCACACTCACGTCCATCGACTTCGTGGGGGCCTGGTAAAGCTCGAACGTCACATCGCCCGAACCGACCTCAGCGCTGAGCGCATCAGTCACGCTGCCCGTAAACTCTACATCTCCCGCACCCAGGAAAAGGTCGAAACCATCACAGATGACACCGGCAATCTGCAGATCACCCGAGCCCACGTGCGCGTTGACTCCCTTCAGATGTTCGGCAACACGGCGCGGCAGCTCGACCGTAACTGAGCGATCGATTGCCTTACCGTCATCACTTCCAAACTGGGAAACCTTGAGCGTCGAGTCCTCGACGGATGCGATGTTCTGCGTCGCGGCCTTGGAGGCATCCATACCATTGGCAACGCGTCCCCGTTCGATAACGCGAGCCTTGTTGCCATCAACAACCTTGACGTCCACCGTAGCCGCATCGATATCGAAATCGAGATAGCGAAACTCATCAGCATCAAAGGTCGTACACGAAAGCTGCTGAGGCCGAGCGGAATAGTTACCGCTATCCAAGAGATCATCGTCGTCAAACATATCGTCAAAATCAGACAAATCGCCGGATAGAATAGCGGTCGTTCGCACCATATTGGAATGAGCCAATAGCCGCGAGGCACCAAATACAAGCCCGATGATGAGCACAAACGCTCCGATGCCAACGCCCAAGCGTACCTTGGATTCATGTGAAAGCTTCATCATTCATCACCCTCTTTGGCAATCGGCTCAGCGGTAGTCGCGGTAGCCACGTCAGTATCAACCGAAGCGGAAACATTCCGAGCCTTAGCCGCCACCGGTGCCGGACCAACCTGAATATCCCCGCGTGCCCAATCACCATCGAGCGCACGCGCCACCCAGTGATAGATGGGAATCGTGAAGAAGATCAGCGCGGCAAAGGGGCCGGCACCAAACACGAACATCAGCAAAAAGAACAGCAGCCAGCACACGGCCCAATACGGGAACGACTGGAACGGCCCCTTCACCGGAGTCGAGCCAACTGTGCCGCCACTCGTCGCCTGCGCCGTAGCGGCATTGGCGGCCCGCGCACTCCCGCCTGCCCCCTTCGGCGGGGCTGTTG
>OAVX01000551.1_pt1 | contig 19641 bp, 17 predicted proteins | sample 1476471 | NCBI WGS metagenome assembly OAVX01 (sample SAMEA2580114, study PRJEB22360) | human gut metagenome | biome: human gut; feature: human-associated habitat; material: faeces | place: Denmark | collected 2008/2010
CGGGTGTTACCAAGTAAAGATCGCGTGATCGTGGCTTATGTTCGCCCGCAAAACGAGTTTAAGCGATTTGTTGAAGCATATTAATGCGGAAAAAGGAGGATTCATTCATGGTAAACAACAAAAAGAAAACAGCAGCAATCTTGCTGATAAGTGCGATTGTCTTGGGAGGCGGCGGCTATACGGCTTATCAGTTAAACGCTGCCCCCGCTTCGCAATCAGTCAAGAAAAGTAGCACTCCATCTAAGCAATGGCGGACGCCGTCAAAAAAGGTCGAGCAAAAACAGAAGAACACAAAACCTTCCTCTAACAAAGCCGATCAGACCATAAAAGATGCCCTGGCTCCGGATCTGCCGAATAGCGATAAAAGTGATCAAACAGTAGTCGCCTTTCCTTTCAGTAAAAATGATTTGAGCAAACAGCTTGAGTCGAGTAATAGTCAAAGCCTTATTTCGTTGGCAGATCAGGCAACAGCGGAACAGAACACGCCAAAAGCGGCAGACAATACAGGAACAACGCCTGAACCTAAACCGTTAACAGATAAACAGACGACTGATACCAAGACGACGCCATCGGTGGAACCTAGTCCAACACCAAATCCAGCGCCGGAACCAATACCAGAGCCAAACCCGACGCCAGATCCGAATCCAACGCCAACACCAGAGCCAAACCCAACGCCAGATCCGAATCCAACACCAGCACCAGTTGACCAAGCCCCGACCATATCCTTTGCTGATGACCTGCATCTGCATTTAGGTCAAAAATCCTTCAATTTAATGGACGGTGTAAGTGCTCATGATGTAGAAGATGGTGATTTGACCAACAAGGTTGTGTATGGCAGCACTGTGGACGTTAACACGGAGGGGACTTATCAAGTGACCTACCAAGTGACAGACAGCGCAGGGCACAAAACGAGTGCTACGCGTGATGTTGTCGTGACTAATGACGCTCCCGTTATTCATGTCTCGGGGAACAATCAAACTGAGGTTGGTCATGCCTTTGATCCGTTACAAGGTGTTACGGCTGATGATTATCAAGATGGTGACCTCACAACGGAAATCAAGGTTGCAGGAGACGTTGATACCAGCAAACCTGGCGATTACGAACTAACTTATGCCGTCACTGATAAGAATGGCACTGTGACAACGCTGAAACGTTCGGTTACGGTGTTTGCCACGGCACCGACGCTTGATGTGTCGAAGGTTCCAACGGAGCTCAAGGTGGGAGACCAGTTTAACCCGAAGGCCAATGTCACAGCGGTTAGCCCTTATGGTGATGTGATTGTGGCTGTAGATGGATCAGTTGACACCAGCAAGCCTGGCAGCTATGAGCTTGCTTATACTGCTACTGACAAGTTTGGACAGAAGACCGTCAAGCAAGTAACTATCAACGTTGTGGCTGACAAGCCAACCCTTGATCTGTCTAAAGTACCGACAAAACTCAAAGTTGGCGATCAATTTGAGCCAAAGGCTAGTGTTACGGCTACCAGTCCTTATGGTGATGTCACCGTTGATGTCGACGGTTCCGTTGATACCAGTAAGCCTGGTAGTTACGTGCTGACTTATACCGTAACGGATAAATTCGGCCAAGCAACAACGCAAAATCTGACCGTAACGGTCAGTGAAACGGTCTAAAAAGGGTAGGTGAATCAAATGAACAACCAAGCAGCAGAGTATGTTCTACGGTTAAGCACCTTGTCCGCGCAAGCGCTCCTTAAAGCACTGGCCGTCAAGTTGCCAAGTAAAGCAATGGATATGAGCAAACAAGCAATCCATCATCAGCGGACGACTGGTAAACAAAACATTGCGGAATTGCAAAAAAAGGGTGCGCTAGAACACGTGGATATTAGTAAAACCGATCTGCGCGCGCTCGGAAAGAAGTTTAAAAAGTATCACGTTGACTTTTCTATCCGCCGAGACAAGGAAACGGGCATGTACCATGTCTTTTTCAAGGGTGCTGATGTAGACCGAGTTCAACTTGTTTTGCAGAAGGTTGTTAAGGACTTTGACAAAACACCCGAACACGGCCAAACACTCCAAGAAAAGATTGAAAAGGCTAAAGTGACTGCAAAGGAACGCAATCAAAAAGAGAAAAAGCCGCGACAGCGTAGCAAGGAACGTGAGCGCTGATGGACAAAGAAAAAGCGAAAAACCTAGTCTGGAATTTCGGCCTTGTGGCTATTGGTAGTTCTGCGGTATATATCGTTGGCAGTGGTTTAACGCGAGCCGTCTATAACGTCCAGGACAAAGACGCTAAGTCTATACTCGACAAAATACTGTACGTGTCTAACAATCTTGGCAAGGTTTCTTGGTGGCCGCCGACTTTCAATGGCAAACCATTCCTAGGTGGTCTTATTCTACTGGCAATTGTAGCGCTGGTAGTTTTATATGCCTTGACCAATAAGAAAAATTATCGACCAGGTGAGGAACACGGGAGCGCAAAATGGGGGACTCATAAGGATATTCTTCCATTTGAGGATACCAAAAACCCAGATAACAACCTGATTATGACGGCCACGGAAAAGCTGTATTTGAATGACTTGGATCATAAACGGCCAATGAAACTGCAGCGAAATCAGTTTGTGACGGTCATCGGGGGTGCTGGTTCTGGTAAAACCAGAACCGTTGTCGTACCTAATCTATTGCAGCGCTCCAGCTCCTATGTTGTTACTGATACAAAAGGACAGACGCTTAGATGGGTGGGTAACTTTTTTGAGAAGTCTGGCTATCAGATTAAGGTCTTTGATTTGGTGACTCGCAAACACACTGATCATTTTAATGTATTCGCTTATATCAACAATGAGGATGACGTCATTGAAGTTGTGAATGCGATCATGCAAAACACAACCTCACCGCAAAGTAAAAGCGATCCGTTCTTTGATAAAGGCGAGAAGGCTTTGATGCAAGCCTTGTTTGATTATTTACGTTTAGAAGCTGGCAACCCTGACAACCGTGTGGTTGCCAACGTACCCAATGTTTTGGACTTAGTCAGAGCAGCAACAATTGAGGAGGACGCTGGCGGGAACACAACGCCACTTGACTTAATATTTGAAGAATTCAAAAAGGACTTCCCGGATGCGTTTGGGCTTAAACAATATGGTATCTTCAAACTCGCACCAGCCAAAACAGCCATGAGTATCGTCATTTCCCTTGGTGTTCGTTTAGCACCGTTTGATGTGCCTAGTATTATTGATATTACCAGTGACGATACATTAGAACTTGAAAAATTGGGAGATGAGAAACGGATTCTGTTTTTGATCCTACCTGATCAAAGTGAAACGTTTAATTTCTTGGTCAGCTTGGTTTACCAAACATTGTTTACTACTTTGGTAGAACATGCTGACCATCAGGTAAACGGCCGACTTAATGAAACAGTCGTTTGTTGGCAGGATGAGTTTGCAAACAGTGGACAGATTCCACAATTTGACAAGCGTATCAATACCTTGCGTTCACGGGGCATTTTCTGTGTGCCAATTGTGCAGGAACTCAGCCAGCTCAAAGAACGTTATCCAAAGTCATACCAGGCGATTCTCGGTGCCTCGGATTCACTGCTGTACCTTGGCGGACACGACAGTGAAACCGCTCAGTACATTTCCAAGATTCTTGGCAAAGGAACGATAGACGTTCAGCGTTATGGTGAATCCAAAGGCAATAATGGCTCATTCAACCAAAACTACGACAAAATCGCGCGTGATTTGTTAGCGCCTGATGAAGTCGATCGAATTGGCGGCGACCAGAGTATTTACATGCTCCGCGGGGTGCCGCCATTTTTGTCGCAAAAATATTCGTTGGAAAAACATCCACGGTACAAAGAGCTTCAAATGGATCACTCAGACTATGTCTATCAGCCTCAACTCAAAAGCGAGAACAACAAAGGAGGTGAGGTAGAAACAGAAGAATCCAAAGCAGAGTCAGATTTCCTGGCTAATATCAGTCAAGAGGAAACCAAGAATGATGCGGTCAAGGAGAAGGAACCCGAAGCGGATTCGGATATCCTAGCTGATGTCAATCTATTAGACACGTTTCGATAAAAAAGGAGGAACAACACATGAACGTTTTATCTCAAGCTATTTCTTTAATGTCAAAATTTGCTATTGCAGGTGGTTCTATTTACGCCGCTTGGGGCTTGGTTGGTCTTGGTGGTGCTTTGAAGGATCACAATGGGCCTGGTATTCAAAGCGGTATCTGGACGATTGCAGGTGGCGGTTTAATCATTGCTGCTGGAGCATTGTTCAACTCTATTTCACTAACGTGATGTGAGGAGGCGGAACCGCGTGGATAATACGATCAAGGGATTTATTAAGTTTATCTTGAACTCCGTTTCTGGTTCCGCAAAGGCTAACGGCATTACCGAAACGTTGGCAGGGTGGAGCAAGGACTTATACGGATTCGCAACAACGATCCAGACTAATGTGATGATGCCGGTCGGATATATGATTCTGGCGTTGTTTGCGTTGCTAGAACTATATCGAATTTCGGAACAAGTAGAAGCTATGGGAGGTGGATCAGATGCAGGGGTCAGGCTGATTTCAGCCGCCTTAGTGAAGGTGGCTTTTTGTAAGATTGCAATGGATAGCATGAATTTATTCATGAATGCCATTATGCAAGTGAGTATCACGCTATCGCAGGGTATCGGTAAGTTAGTGAATTCTGGACATATGGGCACCATTATTAGCGTTGATGATATTTATAGTCCCTTAGTAAAAGAAGGTTTTTGGACGAAGCTGATGATCATGGTGCTTCTTCTTTTTGTCATGCTCATTACCATGCTCGCCACAGTCTTAGTTAATGTTGTTGTCACTGGCCGATTTTTACAGATGTACGTGTTTTTGGCTGTGTCACCTATTCCAATTGCAACCATGCCCCATCATGAGTTTTCAGGGATTGCTAAAAACTTCTTCAAGAGCTTCATGGCAGTATCCATACAAGGAACCCTCATTTATATGGTGCAGCTGTTCTATCCATTCCTCATGAAAACAGCATTTGCGAATGTCGATCAAAGTGGCGTCCTTCCATTGATAGCATCATTGATGGGATTTTCAATTCTACTAATTTTTGCGGTCTTCCAAACAAACTCATGGGCGAAGTCGCTGACAACAGCAATGTAGGAAAGGAGTGAGTGACAGTGGCTTTACGCGTGAGAGTACCCAAAGAAATCAAGACCTACAAAGAACGTATCATAGGCACAATGGATTTGCGGCAACTAATCTGTGCCACGATCGCATTCATCTATTCAGCGGGCATTATCTATTTCCTGGTCTGGAAGTTGCACTGGTCAATGGATAGTGCCGGTAATGTGCTAATCCCATTGGATATGCCAGTGTTGGCATTTGGCTGGATCAGGCCAAAAGGAATGCCATTAGAAAAGTATATCGGCATCATCTTGCATTACCAACAAATGAACGGGCTAAGAATTTATGAAAATCGAAAGGAGGTTAGCCTTCATGTTCACAAGAACCGAGGAAAGATCAAAGAATACAAAGAAGACAGGCCATAGTAAAGCCTTGAAGTTGTTACAACGCCACAAAAAGGAACGTGGCAAGCAAGAGCGGAAAAATGCACCATCAAGAGCAACTCAAGACAGTTTAGCTTATCGTGCCATGTATGAAGACGGCCTCTGTGAAGTGGCACCAGGTGTTTTTTCTAAGAGTGTTGCGATCTCCGATATTAACTATCAAATTAGCGATCGCGACCATCAAAGTGACATCTTTAGCAAATACGCCGAATTTCTCAACGGCTTTGACAGTGAATCGACTGTTCAGATTAACATCATCAATAGGCGAAAGGACATTCGCCAGTTCATGCAGGAGACGTCCTTCAAGCATCGACTTGATGATCTCAACGCGCTCCGTGATGAAATGAACCACATTATGCGGGAAAGAGTTGAAAGCGGCAATACAAGTCTCCTAAAGGAGAAGTACGTGACCTTTACACAACATGCTGATGATCGACAACGTGCTAAAACCAGTTTGAATCAACTACAGGCGAATGTGGTTACCAGTTTTCATCAAATGGGATCAACAGCGCGTCCGTTGAATGGTTTGCGCCGACTCCAACTTGCTAATGCCACATTGAGGCCTGGCAGTGTGTTGCATTTTGACTATGACGATCTCAAATATAGTGGCTTGACGACACACTCAGTAATTGCACCAACCAGCTTCAATTTCAAACACGCAAAGAACCGTTTTACAATGGGGGACCAAGTTGCACAAGTGTTGTACTTGCGAGATTATCCACCCGAAATCAGCGATCGTCTGATTACTGATTTAACGGATATTATGGCGGACTTGGAGATTGCCATTCAAATTCACCCTATCGATCCAGTAAAAGGCATGAAGATGGTGCAGACGAAGAAAGGCTTTATGCAGAAGCAGAAAGCTGATGAGCAGCAGAAGGCGATGAAAGCGGGGTATGATCCTGATATTCTACCGGAGAATCTGACGCACAGCCTTGATGAAGCTGAGGACTTGCTCCAACAGATGCAAGACGATAACCAGCAACTCTTTGACGTGACATTCCTCGTCATGGCACAGGGAAAGACCGATCAACAGCTTGATGAGATTATCGAGCAAGTTAAAGCGGCCGGTCGTAGACATAGCTGCGAATTTGCAAATCTCGATTATCTCCAAGAACAAGCCCTTAATTCTGTGATCATGTGGGGACAAAATTATGTACCAGTATCGCGGACACTGACAACCTCAGCGGCCGCTATTTTTATACCATTTACTGCTCAAGAGCTAAGTGACAGTAGCGGTCTAGTTTATGGCGTCAATCAAGTTACTCAAAACCTAGTGACTGCGGATCGTCGGAACTTGAAAGCTGGTAACGGCATGATTTTAGGTCGTCCCGGTGCTGGTAAGTCATTTGCCAGCAAGCAGGAAATGCTGTCTGTACGGTTACGTGATGCTGACTCCGAAGTATTGATTATTGATCCAGAGCGTGAGTATTCAGCGGTTGCGCAAGCGCTAGGTGGCGAAGTCATACCGATCTCCCAAGGTGCCGCAACGCATATCAATCCAATGGAAATCAATGAAGATTACGGTGACGATGAAGACCCTGTCATTTTCAAAACAGACTTCATTTTGTCTATGTGCGACATGCTACTCGGTGGCAAAAACGGTCTGTCAGCTGAGCGCCGGACTTTGATTGATCGTGCTTGTCGTTTAACGTATCAACGCTATTTTGAGCAGCATACAGCGATGCCGACAATGGTTGATCTATCAAATACCCTTAAACAACAGTCCGAAGAAGAGGGGAAGCAAATTGCGCTTGAGCTTGAGCCGTATATTGAAGGGTCGTTGTCTGTTTTTGCGCATCAAACGAACGTAGACAATGACAATTCAGTGGTTGTCTATGACGTCAAGGATTTAGGTAAGAACCTGCGATCAATGGGTATGTTGATTGTGCTTGACCAAATCTGGAACCGGATTACAAAGAACCGGAACTCAGGCAAACGGACGTGGATTTACGTTGATGAAATGCAGCTGCTCTTGAGCAATGAATTTGCATCTAACTACTTCTTTGAATTGTGGTCGCGTGCCCGTAAATGGGGCGCGTTGCCTACTGGGATTACGCAAAACGTTGAAACCTTGCTACTGAGTGATAATGCCCGCCGCATGTTGTCTAACAGTGAATTTGTGCTTTTGCTTGACCAAGCTGCCAATGACCGTGATCAGCTCACAGAAATGCTGCATCTGTCTGAACAGGAGGAAGGCTATATCACCAATGCCGACTCCGGCCATGGCTTGATGATTGCGGGTGACGCCGTCATTCCATTTGAGAATGACTTTCCGAAAAAGACCAAGCTTTATAAGATTATGTCCACGAAACCAGAGGACATGGAGCAATATATTTCCCGCAAGAAACTGCATGAGGATGGGGGCGAGGTGAGTGGCGAATAATTGGAAAGACATGCTGCTTAATAAGCAGCATCATGACCCTAAAGACGCTTTAGTCAGTAGTGATCCGAGCCGGTTTAAGAAAGCCTTGCGCGGTAACAAATATCGCATACAAGGCGTTGGCGGCTTTGGTGGCAAACGTTTTGTCCGAAAAAAAGGGCAGTTTAGGCGTGGCCTTTTAGCACAAAACGCTAAGCATAAAAAGAAACAGGCTAGTTGGGTCAAACGCTTTCGGCACCGTAGTAGAGAAGCGCTTCAACATGGCGCGATTGAAACGGCTAAGAAGAGTACGGTACTGGCAGCTACCAATGGTCAGCAAAACGAAGAGCAAAACGATCCAACCTACCAAACGTTGTCAAAGACAACGCAAGGAGGGAGCCGCTTAAAAGCCCGGTTGAAGCGCCATAGGAATCGTAAAGGCAAGCGACTAGCAAAAAAGTTAGGTAAGCCAGTTCAAACTTCATACAGCCGTAAATCCGTCAGAAAAATGATGAAGCAGCGTGCTTTAAAGGGTGCTACCTTCTCGTGGCGTCATCCTATTAGTTCAATCAGGCATCTGTTAAAGGCCATTCTGATGCTACCAGTCGTGATCAAGTCGATGGCTATTCTCCTATTAGTGGGACTTGTGTTTGGTCTTATCGCCTTGATGAGTTCCATGTTTGGCTGGTTGGTGCCTACGATGTCGACGACAGCCGATTCTAAGCCCTTAACCGACGCCTACAGTTACATTACGGAGTTGGACACTGATGCCACTAAGAAGGTCATTGACAGTATGGCTAACACGGACGGAAACGGACGTTCACTGATTATCAATGGTCAGGAAGCAACAACTGATGGGATTGAACTAATCTCGGACTTTGACCGTGAGTTGGCCTACTTGTCGATTAAATATGATGACTTTACAGTCGACGATGCGTTCAAACAAAAGATAAAAAAATTACATGATCAAATGATGTCGGTCACAGTTGATTCAAAAACTGTGACCGTCAATTTGTCTAGCTTTGATGAGTGGGAGAAGAACCATCCTAAAGCACTCTCACAAGATGATAAAGACCGTCTTGATGCAATGGGTCAAGTGGGTCAATATCGAACGCAAGAGATTCTAGGATCGCCCTTTGAAGATCAGAATGCAACGATCATGGTCAACGACCGGTACGCCTGGCGAATGCGTGGCGGACAAAAGAACATGTCTAATCACATTCGGATTTCAAGCGAGACTGGAAAAAAGATTGTGGCCGTGATGTCCGGCACAGTGACTGCCTGTTCAAATGGAAGTGTGACGATCGCAACTGATGGTAAACGAACCGTGACCGGTGGGCTCAAAACCGTGACGGTTAAACCAAACCAGGAAATCAAGAAAGGAGATCAAATCGGAACTAGCGAAAAGAACATCACTCTTCAGCTTATCAAAATCACGCAGCAGAGCGCTCCAGACGAGTCTTCATCAACACCATCATCGTCGAGCACCTCAGAAAGCGTCTCTCAGGCACCAGGTTTATCTTCAAAGAACTCTTCCTCCGCTTCCAGTTCAACCGTTGTGGTAAGTTCAGCACCTTTGCCACCTGTTGAGGAAGAATTAAATCCTGCCTTTGCTTTACCAAATGTGAAATACACGTATGCGACTACCTATGGACTAGTTACAAGTGGAGGCGATTTAACTGGTCAGGATTTTGATGCTAATAAATTTCACGCTGCCTGGGTTAAGTATTTTTCTAATGGCGTTTTAGCAGACAAAGAAAGCTACTCAATTGATGCTGCTAAGAAAGCGGGCGTCAATCCCGCTCTAATTGCCGCTATCATGGGAACTGAGTCCTCTTGGGGAACCAGTGCAGCAGTACGTGGTGCTAATAATCCTAGTGGTCAGATGAGCAGGGGAACCATTATTGCCTATCCATCCTTAGAAGGCGGAATTGATGCCACCGGGAACACGTTGCATAACTTAGTTGTTACCCGTGGTTTGAATACTGTCCAGAAGTTAGGCGCCGCCTATGCACCTATTGGCGCCATTAATGACCCTAACAATCTGAATCTTAACTGGGTACCCAACGTCAACAAACTTTTAGCCATTTTTGGATTCAAGAGTGGTGACTCAATCGGTAATATCACGCTGCATAATGGTGGTAATTCTTATCCTGTAGGTCAGTGTACGTGGTGGGCAAAAGCCAGATCCGGATGGGCTGCTAATAACTGGGGCAATGGTGCTGACTGGGGTAGCTCAGCAGCCGCCGCAGGATTCAGTGTCGATCATACCCCTCAACAGGGTGCCTTAGTGAGCTTTGCGGCAGGCCAAATGGTTGGTAATTGGCAGGCAGACCCGGTATACGGGCATGTGGCGTATGTAGAATCAGTTGATTCGGATAAAGGGACAATTACCATCTCTCAGGGAGGAACGGGCTTCAAGCAGCAACCAGGGCCAAATTTGCAAACGTTAGGAAACGTGGGAGCTTACACCTATATTCACCCACGGTAAAAGGAGGAAGACGATGGAAGGACACAGATGGCGCCACTGGCTATTACCGCTGTATGCCGTGCTAATGACGGCTTTGATGGTCGTAGGCTGGTATCGTTGGTCGGACAGTCAAAGCGTCTTACAAGAAACAAAAACGCATCTGAACGCAATAACAGGCGGTGAATCAAAAAAGGTAGATAAAAGAGTCCTTGTTTTTGCGGATTTAGTTGTTGGATATCGTGCGGATCAACAAAAACGACACGATCAAATTGAGAAGCTATCGACCAAAGCAATAGCAGATCAAATCGTACCACCGGCTAATATTGGTAAAGCGGGTGTTGGTCCGGATCTGTCTTATAAGGTTACGTACCAGCATCGCGAGGTCACTTATACACAAGTAGGTTCCGAAACAATTGCAATGGCACGGGTAGCATACACTATCACCAGCGACGGCAACAGGATAAAAAACGATTTAGTGCTGCGCTTGCCGATGAAGCAGCAAAAGATAATTGGGTGCACGCTATATCGTCTCAATCAATCACAGGCAAGTCATGACTAATAAAGGAGCGATCAATAATGGCAAGTACGAGTCTGGAAAGGCGAATCAAGAGTAAAGAGAACCGGATCAAAGAACTAGAAGAGCAGCAAAAAAAGGTGCAGCAACAATTGACGGCCGCAAGGCGTGATCTCAAAGTCTTAAAAGCCGATAAGGTTGACGCGTTGTTATCTGAGAGCCATCTAACTTATGAAGACATTGCGAAGCTACTTAAAAAAGAAAGCCATGATGAAGCCCCTAGGTTTCATTAATGATCGTACAAGAGGCATGGAAGGGAGGGACTGATGTGGGTCGGAAAAAAGATAAAGAGACTGACACCATCAAGATTACCAATCAAGAGGGGATCGCGTTAGCTACCGACCCGCAACCGTTTGATGATGGGCTAGCACAGTTACAAGCGGCTAGTGATCACCTGTTTGATTTAGCGCAACATGGTAGCTGCCAAATCACGGCCTATCACCGTGACCAAGTTGCCTTTTCCTTCAAGATTAAGCTACCGATTGAAGGGAAAATTGAAGATCTGATCACAGACTTAATTTCTCAGCGGCAAGAGGTAACTTCACCACCAGCAACAGACGTTTCAGTAGCGAATGAAACTGAACCGAATTCTGCATCTGAACCTGTTTCTACCGACTCGTTAGCGGCTGATACAACCCCAAAAAGGACACGTAACCGATCACATAGAACCGTTGCCAAAAAACCGAAACGAACTGCTATCAAATTACCTTCAATTTCATTACCAAAAGTTAGTCGATCGTTTCTCAAACACCTGATAACCATTGCCGTTTTGCTGATAATAGCAGGCGGTTTTTTGTTTGGAACAAAACTAGTCGTTGATGCGTACAACGCACCCCCAAGCTACACCTCCCTGATTAAGAAGGGGGACTATCTTCAAGCAGGTAAGTTGTATCCGAATCGACGGGACGATGTTCGTAAAGTCCTTACAGATCAAAGTAACGTTAAACAACTTGTTAAGTTTCAACGCTCCTACCCAAAAGCTGAGACAGCGTTTGACCTTGCGTATCTACAACATAATTGGTCAAAGGTCATCAAAACGAGCAGTCAGGTAGCACTGTCTCAAGAGCGCCAAATCGAACTCGCAGTTGCTTATGTTCACACTAAGCAATTCGATGCCGCCGAGCTAATTAACGAGCAACTCGAGAGCAAAACCTTATCGGAAGTGATTGCTCTTGGTTACGTACGTCAGAAAGACTTTGACAAGGCTAAAAAGATCAATGACAGCCTTAAGGATTCGACGATTAAACAAGCAATTGAGGTCGGTGAAAAATATGCTGCTGGCATTGATGCCTTTAACAAAATTGCCAATGACCCACAGCAATCAGCAGAGAAGCGACAACAAGCTAAGCAAACCGTTAAAACATTTGAACATGCCCTGAGTACATTAGGGGAAAGTAACAACCCAAATTCGTAAAGGAAAGCGTGATAAAGATGCCAACATCAAGCCAAGAAAAGCAACCACCAAAGAGTACCAAAGAGTTACTGGCGTTGGCGCAAGATGGCGCCAAAAAGGTCTTCTCTACTGACGAGTATCGAGAGTATTTAAAGTTCATCAGCGGGTTTCATCAATACAGTGTCAGAAACCAGTTACTCATCTATTTACAGAACCCACATGCCACTTTTGTTGCAGGGTATCACACATGGAAAAATCAGTACCATCGACAAGTTAATCAACACGAAAAAGGTATCAGGATATTGGCGGGTGGTGAACACAAGTACGAAAAGAGAGTTCGGCAACCTGATGGCACCATCAAACGCGTAAAAGAGACCAAGGTATTCTGCCGACCGGCGGCTGTCTTTGATTACTCTCAGACCAGTGGTGAGCCTATCAAAATGTTCACGCATGAGCTGACTGGTGAAGTACCAAATTATGCCACTATTTATAGCAAACTTGTTCAAGCAACTGACTTTCATGTGGGCTTTAGCCGTGAGATGCCGAGCAGCGAAACCAAGGGTGTTACTCGCCCACGCCAAAAAGAAATCCAATTGCGTTCCGGTATGAGCGAGAAGCAAACCATTAAGACGTTGATTCATGAACTCGCGCACAGTGAATTGCACTGTGATCCGAAGTTAAAATTGGATCGTTCAACCATGGAATTAGAAGCTGAAAGTACCGCGTTTATCGTTTGTCAACATTTGGGAATTGACACGAGTGATTATACGTTTCCTTACCTTGCTGTTTGGTCGAAAGATAAGGATCTTTCCCAGCTCTCCAAAAGCTTAACGCGTATCCAATCCACCGCCGAAAAATTCAATAAAACCGTCGATCAAAACCTTGAAAAGATTCGTGAGAAACCGTTGACGCTTGATCAAAAAATAGAACGTGCTAAAACCATTGCGACAACGGAAAACATCGCAAAAAAAGAGCAAGGTCTGGTGCAAGCAACGCAGGAGAAAACACGCTAACCCATTTGTTGAATACTCTCACACAAGAGGACACTCCAGCCCTTGCTTTTCTCCAGCCCTTGATCACCCAAGAAAGGAATTACCAACATGAAAACCATTGACGAAATGAACGAATTCGATCGTGACATTATCTTACTTCACCGCAAGTCTGTGAGCGAAGATACACCGCCGGCAATTCTAAAAAAGGTTAAAGCAGTACGTGATGATATTTCTAATGACCTGACAGGTATCACAGATCCAATTGAGAAAGAATTTACCCTCGAATGTTACGACGAAACGATCCGAAAATTAAGCGACCTTTCGGTCGAAGATTATCAGAAATGGCTGAGCCAAAATGAGAGCTTAGAAGGGTTTGAACTTTGATTTTGGAAGGTGTCGCAGACTCCTTCAAAATAACGGGGGATTGGGGGCGTGCCCCCAAAACAAAATTGACTATCAGCGAAGCTGATAATGAGTCAATTTATCGCAAGTGGACGTCCACTTGCAAATCTCGCGACAGTAGAAAAACTTCAAAAAAGCAAAATCTTGAAATTCGTGACAACGAGTTTGGTTCAAGTGCAACGTCAGCCTTAAGTTCACTAAAAATAACAATGGAGGGAAACATGTGAAGCAGTCAGATGAGCATCGCACTCGATCTTCGAGAAGCACCGTGCGTATGACCCCAGAGGAACGTGAATGGGTCAATTTCAGAATAGCAACTGCGGGGAACCCCAAGTTTAATGCCTATGCTTGCCGCGCGCTCTTAACAAGTAAGATCATTCACGTGGATTTTACAGACACAAAAGAGTTAATTAGACAGATGGCTAGAATCGGGAATAACCTGAATCAACTTGCGCACGTTGCTAACGAAAATGAAGTGCTAACGCAGGAACAAATGAACATGGTTAAAAGTGAAGTTGATGACCTGTTCTGGGCGGTCAACGACCACTTGCTGCATCGTCTCGATGTCGTCAAACATTATGAGCGGGTGGTCTTAAATGGCAATCACGAAAATACACGCGATTAATCGCTCGACCAAGGCCGCCATCAAGTACATTATTGATCCGCTAAAAACTCGAAACGGAGAACTCGTAGAAGGCATTCATTGTGACGTGCCCACGGCATCGTTTGAGTTTGAGATGCTGGCTGATATGTCACATCGCTACAATGGTAATTATGAACGTGTTGGTGGTCGCGATGTCGATGGCATCCGAAGGCATCAATCAGCAAAGAGCTACCACCTGATTCAGTCCTTTTCACCAGACGATCATGTTACCCCAGAAGAGGCTCATGCGATAGGGGTTCAACTCATGCGCGAGCTACTTGGCAATGACTATCAATTTGTCATTGCAACTCACGTTGATAAGGATCATATCCATAATCACATTGTCTTTAATGCTTACTCCATGACGACTTTGAAAAAGTTTCGTAGCCAGCCTTATATCACAGCTAATCGCATCAAGGAAATCAGTAATCGTTTGACGGCAGAACATGGTTTATCAGTGTCCTTGAGACGTGATGAACAACTCGAAAAAAATGGCTTTGTTCACGAGAAGGATGTTCACCAATCATTCCGCGCGGAGTTGCGTCGCCGACTGCGATTTGTTGCGTCTCGTGCAACATCACCGGAAATGTTTGACCAGCTATGTGAACAGCTAGAAATCACGACAACGAAGCGTGGTCAAGATAGGGGGTATCGGTTGCCTGACCAGCAGCGCAATATTCGCGACAAAAGTCTATCTGATATTGGTTCATACACGTCGGAAGGTATTAAAACAACCACTGCTGAGAATGCTGACAATCAACTACGATTGATGGCCTTAATTGATGATGTCTATGGTATGTGTGACAGCCTTGATGATTTAACTTTTATGCTGCAACAGGAACATGATGTTACCCTCAAACGGCAGCGCAATGGTAGCTATCAATTCACATTTCATGATGGTACTAAAGTGCCCGCGGAACTTCTACCCCCTGCCTACCAACTAAACTATATGAATGAGCATTGGCATGACCCCAATGCTCTCAAAGCAAAGGTGGCAGCTCCTGATGTTTTAGCCGAGTATCAGGAACAAACCAAGTCGAAGATGACCAACACCGAAACCTTGATGGACTTGTCTGATGATCAGGTGCTAAGTGTTGATGAAAAGGGGGCTTTGGTTCAACTAGAAGTGCCTAATGAAGGACAGCTAACAGTTCACTTGAATCGTTACGAATTGCGCGGCGATTCTGATCATTTGCAAGTTGCCCTACAAGCCAATTATTACTACACATTAACGGATCAATCAGGAAAACGGCCACGCGCTGTTTCAATCCGTGGTGAAGCATTGATACATGCGATTGATCTTGATCAAGGATTGAATCCTGAACTGGTAAAAGTTCCTCCTCAAGCTGTCTTTGGTCACTCTGACAAGGGACTAACGATTACGCTACCTGATGCCGGTTATGAACGGGTCTTTATCCCTAATAACGCCGTAAATTATGACCGGTTGCATCAACAGTACACAGTGCAAATTGGCAATCGCTGGCACTACAATGCAACGCCCTTTGCTACGTTGAACGATCCAGAACCAAAATCAGTTAGTTTGACAGGAGCCGCGTTGAAACCCGCATTAAAGTCAACGCAGCCGATGTTAGGACGTTGGTTAATAGCAAACCGGCAACGTCAATATATGCAAGCTCAGCAAGCTGACGTGAAGCGCTTGTCAACCACGCTTGGTGAATTGAGAGCCAACCATATCACTGACCGTCAGTCATTAGGCCGGCAGGTAACAACGGTCAAAGCGCAGCTCCATGACGTGCAGCAGAAAATTGAAATGCTTCACGATAAGATTACCACCTACAACGACTTAGCAAAGTTCATCTTTACCCGCAACCAATATCAACCAATTATTGACAAATTAGAGGACGTTTCACCAAATGAGCAACACCGGCTCACTAGGAAGTACCAACATGAAATTAATATGTATCAAACCGCCGTGCTACATTTGCAAAACCAAGACTTTAACCCACTACTGACTAACGAAGAAATGGCGAGTGTCATCACAGACCAAGAAAAAACCCTACGGTCATTAGAACAAAGTCTCAAGCAGCAAACCATCATGGTCAACAAGTGGGAGGATATTGCTGACTTAATGGACGATTTACAAGGTGAACCGCCCCAGGAAGAGCAAGAACAGCAACATCATCATGATATTGAACGATAGGACGCCTAGGCGCCCTTTTTTAATGCAGAAAGGAGTTAACCGAGATGACCACAAACAAACAGAAACGACTCAGTAAAGCAACGATTGACCACGCGAATCACGTCGCCATTGTGGCGATTGCCGAAGCGAATGGCATTGCACTGGTGCAACAGTCCAATGGCTATTGGCGTGGGGTCGAACATGATTCACTAGTCATTAATGACAAGAAGAATCTTTTCCGTTGGAATAGTCGCGATGTTGGTGGCGGTGCATTAGATTTTGTGCAGCATTATTTAGGCATCAGCAGTTTTCGCGAGGCGGTTGCCTATCTGAATCACGCGGCTTTAGAGCGAGCGGATACCATTACGCATAAGGCTCGTGAGCCATTTCAATACAACTTTAAAAATAGCCCAAACTTTGAGCAGGCCACTAAGTATCTAACGACGGTTCGGAAACTTGATCCACAGATTGTGGACTTACTGCATCGCAAAGGCTTTATCCAACAAGACGAGCATGGCAATGCTATCTTTGTCTGGTCAAGGAAAGACAAAATCGTTGGGGCAACGGTACAAGGCACGAGAATTGACCATGAGCATTTGGGTAAGCGCGGTACATTTAAGCAGATAGCTAAAAACTCACAAGAAAACTTTGGCTTCAATTTGTCACTAGGCAAGCCTGAACGACTTTTAATGTTTGAGGCGCCGATTGATGCACTGAGTTATTGGTCACTGCATCGGGGCTTGAATCACGTTACGTTAATGTCGATGGACGGCTTGAAGCCAAACACGGTCAAGCAAGGGCTGATTTATTTCTGCGAGAAAACTGGTCATGCGCCGTCAGAGATTGCTTTTGGGGTCGACAATGACCCGAGTGGTCATGTCTTTTATGACCAGATGCGGGCTGAACATGCTTTAGCGAGTGTGCCATATACGAGTCTAATCCCAGCTGACCAAGCAATTCCACACGAGTGTCTAGCACCAGTTGTCAGTGCCGCTAAGCAGGCAGCAATTCCTACCGTCGCTTTGATGGCGTATCTGAAAGTCGCTGTCAATTTACAGCCCGGTCACGGTATGGCAAATGGCTACCATTATCAAGATGCCCTTACCAAAGGTTCTTTCGCGGACTTACCTGAATTTGCTAAACAGTTAAAGCCTTATCTGCAACCTAACGGCATTGACTGGCAAGCCTACTTCAAGCAGCAGGCACCGGATCTGACAATAGCAAATCGCAACAACCTGATCACCCGAATCACAGAGGTTGCGCAGCGTTACCAAAAAGGTGACTTTCAAGTTGTACGAGACGTTCCAAAGGATTGGAATGATCGACTACAAATCCATGATCGTTCAAAGAGTAAAGGTTTGACCTTGGATCAAAAAATAGCAGCAGCAAAAGAAAGGGCGGTGACGGCCAATCTTAGAATTGCACCTAAGCATCATGATCAAGCGTTGGAGCGATAGTTTTCTATTACCGGGTCTGCGAGCTTTTTGGCGTCCTTATCTCGTCCGTTACCTAACAAAAACTTGATTGGTTATATGAGACGACGTAGTACGTTGCCTGGAGCGCGTGGGCGGGGCAGGCGCCCCACGCTCCTCGGCCTTGGCGGAAAACCGTTGAGCCAAAAAGCTCGCAGACCCGCGGACGCAAAAACGGCTATAATATTATTAGCAGAAAAGTTAATGACGGTTGGCAAATCCAATCACAAAGAGGTGGTCGCCTATGAAAGACGTCCAAAATCTAAGTGAAGGGAGGTGCCTGTTTGTCCGTTGCTGAGGCAATCACGCTGATGTTAGCATTTGGCAGTTTCGTACTGTCACTTGTGAACACCTTTGTGACCCTTGTAAAAGCAATGCAAGACAATCAAACAGACTAACATGAGTGACGAACCAAGACTCGACGGAATCTTGGTTCGTCACTTTTCTTTTTTGATAAAGTGGTGTTGAAGTTGACATGCCGTAGGTCTTTTTGGCGCTTTGACGTCGTAAATCAAACTGGCAACTTCGCTTGATCCACCAAGAAACTCGTTCGCAGTCTGTTGGCGCAAGACGCCGTGTATTGAAAATTGGGATGAGTGAATCGGTGAAACAACTTCAAAGGTGGTGTTTGTTGTATGGAATGTGTATTTGGTATTGATGTCAGTAAAGAGAACGCCAATGTAGCGGTACTTGTTGATAACGTCGTTATCAAGCAATTTAAAATTGGGTTAGATCGGTTAGGATTTTCGCTATTAAGTGATGAACTCAATAGCTTCAACGCACCCCTAATCATATACGAGGCGACCGCGATGTACTCTCGTCGTTTGCGTGCCTTTCTACAGCGAGACGGCTGGAAATATACAGAACTCAATCCATTAGCCGCAAAGAAAGTGATGGAAGAATTCAGGCATACAAAAACTGATGCGCTGGATGCGGTGGGTTTAGCCAGAGCGATGATCAAAAATCGCTTCAGGCCAACCTATCAGGAAAGCCCAGTTTATACAGAGTTACACGATCTAGAGCGGACGTATCAGCAGTTTAATAAAGACATTGTAACCAACAAGAATCGTCTGCATAGAGCGCTCCAGCTAACCTTTCCGGAAATCGAGCATTTTATGAGCTCGACTGACGGTGTTCTCTACTGGCACATCGTTCAAAGATTTCCGCACCCAGCGATCGTACTGTCTCAGGAATCAGCTTACATCCATTTGAATTGACCAAAGTAGTTGGCGGTTACAACAAAGCTGCCTATCAAGCGGGAGAACTAATTCGAAAGGCTGCCGAGGGCGTCTTAGTTATTGGAGGATTAGTGGCACTCCTGTAAGATTTATTTCATTGTCTAACAAAAATCAGGAGGAAACGCTTTTTGAATATACAGACGATTTCTACAAGTGAATTAGTATCTATCATCGGTGGTGGTCACTGCTATAATGCCGCATGCATCAAAAGACAAAATCATATTGACTACAGTCCAATCACCACCGTAGATTCGGCCATATCTTTGATTAATGGCTTTTTTGGCTGGTAAGATGCCACCCAAAAAATGTCAGATCGCAATCTAACAAGTGTTTGCTCATTAGGTTTCTAATACGACTTTTTTCAACAGTAATGAGTAATAAATTGGGAGCCCCAGTTTACAATTCAAGTGCAACACCCTGACGACTAGACCATAAAGGCCATGA
>OAVX01000555.1_pt1 | contig 19446 bp, 21 predicted proteins | sample 1476471 | NCBI WGS metagenome assembly OAVX01 (sample SAMEA2580114, study PRJEB22360) | human gut metagenome | biome: human gut; feature: human-associated habitat; material: faeces | place: Denmark | collected 2008/2010
AGAAAATGTCTCCGTTGGCAAACCCCAGTTCAAGCAGTGAGCAAGCCTCTTTCTACGTGGTAACTTTATTATTGCAATCTAGGATATAACCACCATTCAGAGACAAGGCGATCTTACCAGTTTGATCTTCGGAAGTGTGTTGAGCCCATAGCAGCATGCCTAAAATAGAGAAACGCAAATACATTTTAAAAGTAATTTTATCAAGCAATAAATCCCCCCGCCAAGAAAACGTTTTCTAAACGATAGGATACACAGAGGGAAACGACTTGTCAATGTGTTTTAAAATCAATTTATAACTATAAAAATATAATTAATATATAAATGAGGCGATAGTTATTGAATGTATTGCTTGTATAAACACACCTGAAATTTAAAAAGCGAATCAAAAGTGAAGCAATTGTTCAGTGTGAGACCGTCATTTCATCGGTGACTGCTTCTACGTTCATGTCTGCTGGCTCCCGCGATGGTTGCAAGCAGAAGCAGGACTGCCGCCGCCAAAGCAAACCAAGTCCAACCGGCAATGGGAACATGAGCATCTGCCAAATAGCCAAAGCCATACATGATAACAAGGTGGCCGCCAGCAAGGACTAGTGCAGTGAACGTCATGCTAAGGCGCTGCCAGATTGTGACGGCGTTGGTGAACCAAGCCGTGGCCATGACTAGTAGCTGTGCCAGCAGCAACAAAGCCATGAGTAGCTGTAAAATTGTGTTGAGATACACCATTTTATTGGGCTCCTTTAAACGTGCTGTAAAGGACGAATCAATTTTGCATTGTTGTACACGTATCATACCAACAAAAATTCAGACTTGATAGTGTTATGCTGCGTCTCAGTTACAGACAGCAGCAGAGATAAACAAGGTCGTTTGGTGAAAAGCCGATATCGATTCCGTGTTGGGTATCATAACTGGTGACAATTGCGATTCCTGTCATGTCGCGTTTGATTGCTACCGGGGCGTGTCTCGAACAAGCGAAATAGTTGCTGATAAACCTCCTTAAGTGCCAAAAAAAGAAGCCACAAGGAATGCGATCGAACATTCTTTGTGACTTCTTTTAGATAACTCGGTAGTTTTTAAGAAAGAGCGTGAGCCAGACCGGTTAGAAACCGGAGTGTAAGTGGGCCTGAACGTGATGACCGGGCTTTGGTCATTGCGTTCAGGGTCCTTACACGCAGGGTTCTGGTCTGGCGAACGCGTTTAGGTTGGGATCGTGATGTGATCCCAAGACGTGATTAAGGGTAGGTAAAAATTACCGGTGGATATAAACGTAGCTGCTTGCACCAGAGATGGTTTGGGTGTTCGGGCCGGTTGGTGAGCTGAAGCCCATGCCGCCTTGGCTGATCGTGACACTGTCACCGGAGACAGATTGGACATAAGCAACGTGACCATATGAACCATCGGCTGTCCATTGACCGCCAACGGATTGACCAGCGGCGAAGACGATGATTGAGCCGGCTGCTGGCGTGTGGTTAACAGTGAAGCCAGCTGCTGCGGCTGAACCGCCCCATTGTGCGCCGTTGCCCCAGCCATTACCAGCCCATGGTGCAACTGATTTGACGTACCAGGTGCACTGACCCCAAGGATAGGTGTTACCTGAACCACTGAAGTCAGCGTGGCTGCCACTGCCTGAAGCTGTGTTGTTGGTGATAACAGAAGAACTGTTGTTTGAAGAACTTGATGTGTTGTTGGCGATGGTGCTGGTTGAAGTTGCGCTGCTTGAACTGCTGGTAGTAGAAGAACTTGCGGTTGAAGCGGCAACGGTCTTCAAAGCGGCTTGGGTTGCAGCAGCTGCTTCAGACTGTTCTTGGGCAAATTGGCTTTGCAAAGCAACCAACTCATCTTTATGATCAGCAATTTGTTTATTCAAAGCATCTTGTTTATCGTTAGCATCTTTTTGTAGGGAAACCAACTGTGATTTCTGGGTTTCCAATGAAGCCTTAGTTGAAACCAGCGTCTGACGGGCATTTTCCTGTTCCGTCTTCAAGCCAGCTAATTTATCCTTGGCAACTGTCACGGCATCAAGCGCATCTTTGCTGGCTTGGCTAAGTTTGCCAACCGTCATGGTGCGGGCAATTAAGTCAGACAAGTTCTGGGAATTCAGAACAAAGTCGATATAGACATTGCCGCTGACAGAGTTGCCAGCCTTTTTCTGCAAGGAGATCAACTGATCTTTCAAGTTGTTCTTGCATGCTGTGACATTCTTTTGAGCGGCAACAATTTCACCGCTGAGTGATGAAATCTTGGCATCAGTTGCGCTGATCTTAGCCGTTGCATCGCTGATTTGACCATTCTTGGTATCGATCTGCTTGTTCAAATTGATAACTTCTGTGTTCGCATCTTCAATTTGCTTCAACAGTGCATTGGTTTCGCTTTTGTTGGAAGCGATACTGTCGCTTGTATCAGCGAAAACTGGTGTTACGGCGCTAGCAGAACCTGCTAAGGTAACTGCAGCAACCAACGTGATCATGACTTTATTGAATTTCATTTTTGACCTCACCCTTAATTTGATTAACTAAAGGCTACTTTACTGTGTCAATGTTACGTCAGCGTTACAGGACTGTTAGGAGTTGGTCTCAATCTTCATTTGCGCTTCAAAATTGCGATCATGAACGTTTTTAATCCCAATTTTTGATGAATTTTGTATGAAAAAAGCAGCGCCGTGACGACGCTGCCTGACAAAATTGTAGGTTATTCGTTTGATTTCAGGGCTTCGACCATGTCCACCCGTTGGAGTCGACGATGCGTGAGCCAGGTGACGACGCCGGTGAAGGCCAACATGAGTAACGTGGCCGTGAGGTAGCCGACAATGCTGATCGTGAGTGGAAAAACCACGGCCTCAGTTTCGGCTTGATACAAAATGTAGGCTGTCAGCAAATTGCCGAGCAGATAGCCGAACACGATGCCGATCACTGTCAACACAATGCTCTCACGACTGATGTACATGGTGACCTCGCGATCGAAAAAGCCAAGCACCTTGATTGTGGATAGTTCCCGAATGCGTTCCGAAACGTTGATGTTATTCAGATTGTACAAGACCACGAATGACAAAACCGCACTGAGCAGAATAAAAATCAAAACAATAGGATCTAACATACCGCTCATATTGCTTAACGTTTTCTTTGCTGTCGTCGTGAAACTAATCCCGACAATCGCGTGATGATTGAGCAATTGCTTAGCGAGTCGATCATTTTGTTTGCTGCTTTGGGGCTGCAAGCGGACTAGCAAGGTGTTTGGTTTCGCACTATTACCAGCGAGCTGGTGATAAGCGGTGTTGGAGAGATAGCCAAAATGGCCAACGTAATTCTTAGCAATGCCTTTAATTGTGAATCGCTTGCTCTGACCATTAGTTGTGGCGACTTTAAGGGTATCGCCCGTTGTCACGTTGAGTGCCTTAGCCAGTTTGCTGGTGATCACGATACCGTGGCGCGGCAAGGTCAGTTTGCGATTTGACGCCGTTGAACGGAGACTGACATAAGGTTCAAGATCGTTGCCGTTTGCTGGGGCAAACAAATTAACATCGCTCAGGCTATGGCCTTTAGCACTGAGCTTAGCCACCGCGCCGCTAACCGTGCCCGCGCTGCGATAAGCTTTGCTTTTAGCCAGAATGTCGCGGGCCGCAGCTGGCTTTTTGCCATCAGCCAATCGCACAATGGCTTGATAATGGATGACATCACCATACTGTTGAACACCAGTAGCAGTGATTGAGTCTTTGATGCCAAACCCGGTGAGGATCAAGGCGGTGCCGCCAGCAATCCCAAGAATGCTCATCACCAGCCGTGATTTGTATCGGAAAAGATTACGATAGCTGACTTTTTGGTTAAAAGACAGACGCGACCAAAGCGGCGTGATCCGCTCCAGCAAAATGCGTTTGGCTGATTTCGGTGCTCGCGGCCGCATCAAGGCAGCCGGCTTTTCGGTTAGTTCATTGCGGACCACAATGGCGGCGGCCCCTAATGTTGCGATCAGCGCCAATAACAATGACAAGGCGATCAACGGCCATTGCAAGGAGACGACTTGTTGGAGCGGAATGTAATTTTTATACAAGCTCAAGACAGTGCGCGGAATGCTCAAGTTGCCAGCAAAAACCCCGATGATCCCACCTAATAAACCAGCTAAGGCAGCATAGGCGAGGTAATTGCGCGCAATCGCCCATTTGCCGTAACCAAGCGCCTTGAATGTGCCGATTTGCGCGCGGGCTTCTTCGACCATGCGACTGACCGTGGTGAAAGTAATCAGCGCAGCGACAAGAAAGAAGAAAACTGGGAAAACATTGGCAATGGCGGCAATTCGATCAGCAGAACCGCCGTAATCGCCAAAGCCAGGCAGATCTTCCCGAGTTTGCCATGTGAGGCTGGTTGACAGTTGTTTGCGAGCTGTGACAGTGGCCTGTTGCTGAAAGGTTGATAGTTGCGGCTTGATAGCTTGATCGGCAGCTGCGGCAACGGCGGCTGCCGGCATGCCTGACGCCGCTAATTGTGCTTGAGCTTTGGCCGTAGCGGTTTTAACAATGTTGGCATATACTGCTGCTCGCAGATCCTTTTCGCCTTGCGCCTTCACGCGCTGTTTCACCAATTTCATTTTTGTAGCAACGGCGTCCTTGTAACGGTTGCTGAAGGTATCGCGTGTTTGCAAAGCTGGGAAGCGAATGTTGAGCTGCGAGGCGACCGGCATCTTCATCTGACTTGCTGGGATGTAGGCAAAATAACGCACGGTGCCATCACCGATATTCGCTGACCCACGACTAGTGTCTTCGATGTAGGCTGGCGAATCAGCAAAACCGCTAATTTTTAAAGTACGTCGAGCAAGCTTGCTGCCGCTGGTGAAGGTGTAAGTTTGACCAAGTTGATAGCCGCTTTTTTTAGCTGCCGTGTCGAGGACAATCTGATTGGCTTGCGTTGGCAGCTGTCCGCTGGTGAGATGCAGTCGATTGATGGTTGTCCCTTTTTGATAGCCGTAAAGCGCAACAACATCGCTGGCGCGGCCGCCTATGACATACTTAAACTTGACGGCTTCTGCCTGCACGCCGCTAACTGATTCAGCGGCTTTAACTTGAGCCTTACTGACACCAGTCGTTGCCAGCAACTGACTATCAGCCAGATGATCGGCTTTCACTGTGGTGTTTAGAGAATCCTTAAGTGCCGGGCCCGTGGCCTTGACGCCGACGAACAGCAGGACACCTAGCATGATAATAATGACAATGGCGATGAACCGGCCCAAAGAGTCGCGAATGTTCCGCCAAAGATTTTTGGTTAATGGTTTCATGACGTGACTCACCTACCACTCAATGTCTGCGACAGGCGTTGGCTGCGGTTCATCGTGAATACTGCGAACCTGCGCATCATTAATTTCGATGATCCGGTCAGCCATTTTGGCAATCGCTGCATTATGGGTAATGATCATGACGGTTTTATGATCTTTACGACTGGCATCCTGTAACAACTGCAAGACTTGTTTGCCGGTTCGATAATCCAAGGCACCAGTTGGTTCATCACAAAGCAGCAGCTTCGGGTTTTTCGCCAACGCCCGAGCAATGGCCACCCGTTGTTGCTCACCGCCAGACAGCTGCGACGGAAAATTATCTAGTCGCGCACCTAGGCCGACTTGCTTTAAAACGGTTGTCGGATCCAAGGCGTCTTTGACAATTGAGCCAGCCAGTTCAACATTTTCCCTTGTTGTCAGGTTCGGAATCAGATTGTAAAACTGGAACACGAAGCCAACATTATGCCGGCGAAAAGCGGTCAGTTGACGATCAGAAAAAGTCGCAATATCGGTGCCGTCAATCCATACCTCGCCTTCAGTGGGGGAGTCCATGCCACCGAGGATATTGAGCAAGGTTGATTTACCGGCACCGCTGGGACCAAGAATCACGGTTAATTTGCCTTGATCAGCCGTAAAATTAATGTCGTTATTTGCTGTAATGATGGTTTCGCCCATTTTGTAACGTTTTGATTCATGTTTGACTTCGATATATGCCATGATTGCCTCCTAGCGTGGATGGTGAGCAATGTGTGAAGTTCTTAGACGCGTTCACAGGCCCAGAAACCTGCACATAAGGACCTCAAGCCTAAATGGCCAAAGCCCAGCCATAGGCCGCTTATGCTCCGGTTTCTAAGCGGCCCTGTTCACGCTCTTCTAACCGCGCCTGCTCACGCTCTTCAACACATTGTCCATTTCATAACATTATGTTAGATTTAAACCGGCCGTTCAAGGACAGAAATGGTCGTTTTGTTTTTAAATGGACAACTTGTTCAAATGATGTTCGGAGGATGACGATGTCGGGGACGAAGGATAATCGGCGGGTTCAGTATACGATGGATCGATTTAAAGACGCTTTGTTGCATATTTTGGCGACGAAACCATTGGATGAGGTCACGGTGACTGAGCTTTGTCGACAGGCAGATTTGAATCGCGGGACGTTTTACTTACATTTTCAATCTCCACGCGATTTGTTCGAACGCATTGAAATGGATTTGGTCGAGGCAATTCGGCCTTATCTAACGGTTAAAATAAACGATATGGCCACATGGTTGGTGCCGATTTTAAATGTCATTGCCAATCAGCCGCAAGCAGCAGCGATTATTTTGAATAATCCTGATAGCGTGGTGTTGAAGAAGATAACGGATCCAATTCGACAAAAAACAGAAACCAGCTATCAATCGTGGTATGGTGAGACCGACAAAAGTGTTCTCACTTACTACTACGCGTTCTTCATTGACGGGGCAATTGGCGTGCTGACAAAATGGTTGAAAAATGGCACGGTTGAGCATTCTGAACAGATTGCGGCGGTGATCGAAAATGTCGTGACTAAAGGCGCACCGCATTAAATTATAGCAAGTGAAATTAGACAAATAATATAGGGGAATTAGCATGCAGAATGTAAAATTAATTGCGAGTGACATGGACCAGACTTTACTGACAAGTGCAGGGACCTTGCCGCCGCATTTTGATCGTTATCTTCATCGCCTTGGCGAGGCTGGCATTGAGTTTGCCGTGGCTAGTGGACGGCCGCTTTATACGCTACAGGAAACTTTCCCACACTTTAGTGACCGAATTTCGATGGTCTGCGATAACGGCGGCCTTGTTTATTCGCACGGCCAATTAATCGGGAAAAGCCTGATCCCTGAGGAAAAATATCGTGAGATCGTGCAATTTATCATGACGAAAACAGACGGTGTTCCTGTCCTGTGTGCTTTGGATGCCGCGTATATTAATGCTACTGATGCCCAATATTCACCAGCTCTTTTGCCGTTTTATCACCAATTGAAAAAGGTGCCGGATTTGTTAACGCAGTCGCTGGCAGTTGATAAGGTGACGATTTATTTTCCAAATAAAGACAGCCGCAAAAATTCCGAACGTTATTTCCGCCCAGTATTTGGCAAGAATTATACCGTTCAAGTCAGCGGTGAGACTTGGCTAGATATTCAGAACCTCGGCGTGAACAAGGGCCGCGGCATGCGAATTTTGAGTCGTCATTTTGATATTCCTACGACACAAATGATGGCGTTTGGCGATTATGATAATGATATTCCAATGCTAGAAACGGTTGGTTACAGTTACATCATGGCCAATGCAACGCAAGGCATGGCGCAACATGCCAAATATCGCACGCGGAGTAACGATGAATTCGGCGTCTTGCATGTGATGGATCAGGTGTTACAAGCGCAAGAAGGCTAGGCTAATGGCAGTTATCTCAATACGTGTGGCAATTGGTGTATACGGCTTTTTGATGTTATTAACAGCGTGGCAAGCATGGCAGAAAAAACAAGGGGATGTCCGTTTAGACCAACTGACGGCCCTGGCTGCGGCTTTAGTGATGACTGCGGCAATTATTCCTGATAAGTTCAGTGCGCTCACCGTTTTATTGATTGGGTTATTGGCTTTGTCCACGGTGACATGGTTCAATGGCGTCGCGGTATACGGTAAACCGCATGTGAATCATCACATCATCAGATTACTGGTCCATCTTGTTTTGTTTGGGTTAGCGGTGTGGCTGTTTTGAGTAATTAAAAAGCAGTATCACTTGTGAAGGCAAGCGATACTGCTTTTTAATACTGGTTAAAGATAAGCCTGCGCAAATAACTTGGCTGCTAACAAAAAGGCTAAGGCTGCGATGATGAATCGTAACAGTTGAACCGGCAGGCGGCGGGCAATGATGGGGCCGATATAGCCACCGATGAACAGACCGATGCCGAGCGGGATGACCATGAGCCATTCAATTTTGGTGGTGAAGGCGTAAATGACGGTGGCGATGGCATTGGCGGCGAATCCGGTCAAATTCTTCATGGAATTGGAGACGATGAAAGGTTGATCAACGGTCAAGGTTAAGGTTGCCAGCATGACCACACCCGCAGCGGCGCCGAAATAGCCAGCATAGGCGCCAGTAACAAAAATGACGATGGTTTGAGCGGCTTCTTGTCCAAATGTTAAGGTGCCTGCCGGTTCTCCGGGACGATGTTCTTGAGTTGGCAGTCGGCCGCTGAAGAGTAGTAACAGGCCCGCGGCAATGATGAAGAAAGGCACAACTTTTTCAAATGTGGCTGCCGGGGCGATCAGCAACAAGGCACTGCCAAAAATACTACCAAGTGATACCAGTAAGATCAGCCGCCAGAGAAATTTACCGCGGCCACGGAGTTCTGGCAGTGAGGATACAGCCGAGCCAACCCCAGTAAAAACGAGTGCTGCGGTATTTGTGACGTTAGCAATGACCGGCGGCACGCCAATTGCAAGCAAGGCTGGGTACGAAACCAGTGAAGCCAAGCCAGCTAAAGTAGACGTTAGTCCAGCACCGATCCCGGCAATCAGTAGAAAGGCAAAGATCGAAAAATTCATATTGCTCCTCCAAGAATTTGAATGGACGTCATCTAGCGCATTTAGAAATGCCGTGTGTCAGGTCGGACTGTGACCATGGGGCACTCACAGTTTTTTTACGCTGTCGAACGTTGATAGGTCAATCATACGCTAAAGCACCGTCATTTGGGGTTATGATAAAAAGCGAAGAAGGGACAGATGCACATGTTTGAAAATAGTAAGAGCCGACTTGATGCCATTTCTGACGGCGTTTTTGCGGTTGTGCTGACATTAATGGTGTTGGACATTAAGGTGCCTAAAACACTGACCATAGCAGATCTTTATGCGACTGGTTTCTCTGTCGTCATTTACTTTATCAGTTTTGCGGTGGTCGGCCAATACTGGACATTTCACCAAGAACTACTACATACCGTTACGCAACCGAGCACTAATTTCTTAGTATTAAATTTTTTCTATCTTGTGTTCATCTGTTTAGTGCCATTTGCGACCAGTTTCATCGGTGACCATCCAGGCAGTCGGATCAGTGCAACATTATTTGCCATCATTATTTTTATGGTCGATTTGTTTCAATTTATTTTGTTCCGATCCGTCATTGGCGAACGACCAAAAAAGGAAAACCTAAATGCCCATGATTGGGAGGAATATCGCGCGGTATCACTCATGGTGCTCGTCGCCATTGTTTACATTCTGGTGGGCTTGCTGCTGCCGAAGTGGATTCTTGTTGTGATTGCCCTCGGTTTAGGCGCACGAACCCTGAATAATACAATTGGACGCCGGCTTCAGCGCCAAAGCAAAGCTAAGTAAAGGCGAATAATTTTTCGCATAATGGGAAACGTTCTTTTCTTTCCCATGAATGACCTAGTGAGCTTTAAAGACCCCAGTGCCATGCCGGAGATTGCGGAGTTTGGCACGGCTGAGTTAGATTGTTCAATTTTTCCGAATGTACCGATTAGGCAGCAATCCCAATGCGATCCACAAGATGGCCGCGATGATAATCGTGATAATCCAGCCGAGTGGTTCGTGGGCGAAAGGCAGGGGCACGTTCATGCCAAAAAAGCCGGAAACGATGGTCGGCACGGTGAGCAAAATCGACCATACTGTCATGAACCGCATGATGTCATTCAAGTTATTATTCAAAACGGTGTTGTAGCTATCCGTTAAGTGATCCAAGGTGTGGGAAGACAAGTTCATCATTTCCGCAATCTGATCGGCTTCAATGATGACATCCTCCAGTTGTTCCCCTTGTGTGCCAGTGATGCCAGGCACACGGGTTGACGCGTGGATCTGTTTCAAAACAGCGGCATTTTGGATCGTTGCTCGAACCAAAAAATCAGCACTCAAGGCAAGTTCGGCGATTTTCAACAAGTCTTTTTTGGTCGTGTGTTCACGTAAGCGTGTGGCAATTTGACGACGAGTGGCGTCTTGCTGCTTCACCAGTGTGACAAAATTATCGGTGATAGCAAGCAGGCATTGCCACAAAAGGCTGTACACCGATTCGCTGCCAAATCGCGCAACCGTTTTGGCGATGGCGGCATTGGTATTGTTCACATCATGGCTGCCAACTGTGATGAGGCGGTCATCGGTGACGAGAAACGCCATGGGTTCAGAAAGGTAGCCATCGGTATCAGGTTTATCGCTAGGCACATTATAAATCAGCAGAAAAGTGTCACTCTCTGCATCGTATTCCATATGCGGTTGCTCGTAATCGTCACGGGCGTATCCCAGCATTTCATCGGTGATACCAAAATCAATTTGTAATTGTGTCAGTCCTGACGCATCGTCGCGCGTGACCGGACGCCAGGTTTCAGTAGGGGTTGGCATTAGCAAAAGTCCTTTTCAAAACAGAAGTGAGCGGTAAGTAGCAGGTGGCTAGTTCGGCGATAAGGCCTTGATAGCGGCGGTGATCGCGTGATTGACGGTATTGGCGTCCAAAGGTTGGTCAAAATACAAGAAGCCTAAAATTAAGCCACCGGTCATCGACCACATTGTTCGCAGAATATCTTCAAGCGGCCAATCAACAATCAAACCGCGCTTTACCATCGCGTTCAGGTCATGTGTCATGGATTCCCAATATTGGGTGGTGAAACCATCAACGACCTGAGCCCGCACCTGCGTATCATTCAGTAATTCCGACAGTACAATTTTGATGATCTGGGCATTATCTTTTAAAAAAGTCACGCGATCCTTTATTAACACCGTCAAGAAAGTTTCCAATGAGACATAGTCCTGATGGTGGCGAGACTTAATGAAATCGTCCAACTCATCAGGGAACATTTGACTCAGCACCGGTGCGATGATGGCATTGAGCAAGCCGCGTTTATTGGTAAAGCGGCTGTAAATATTCCCCTCGGCCACCCCAGCTCGCAAAGCAATTTCTTTGGTACTGGCCGCGGCGTATCCTTTTTCAGCAAAAACCTCAATGGCCGCAATGATGATGAGTTTCTGCTTAGCGGTGAAATTGGTAAAAAGTTGCGTCTGATGCAAGATGTTGTCTGCTGAGCTGGCCATACGTCAGGATCCCTTCTCATGGGTTTGAGTGAAAACTTAAAGTCAACAAGTTGGTCCCATTATAGCACGCAGCCTGTTGCCTCAATAGCGATTTTGGCGAATAAGTTAAGCAAGCCTAACCTTTTTCTTGACCTGTATCCAAAAGGGTGTATATTTATGTCGGACGATGTTGAGTAAATACTCAAATTAGACCCAAATTTCAAGCCAATGGAAAGAGGGCTTCACACAATGGCATCAGAAGATAAAAAATCAAAACGCGAACACATTATTCACTTCGAAGATACGGCAAGCAAAAGTCTTGATGAGGTGAATGGCAGTGTTGAAGTACCGCACAATGCGGGCTTTTGGAAAACTTTAGCAGCTTATACTGGCCCAGGCATCCTAGTTGCCGTTGGGTATATGGATCCTGGTAACTGGATCACCAGTATTGCCGGTGGCGCTTCATTTAAATATTCCTTGCTATCTGTCATTCTTATTTCCAGTCTGATTGCGATGCTGCTGCAAGCCATGGCGGCTCGTCTTGGTATTGTGACCGGCAGAGATTTAGCGCAGATGACACGTGATCACACCAGCAAAGCGATGGGCGGTTTTCTTTGGGCCATTACAGAACTTGCGATTATGGCGACTGATATCGCCGAAATCATTGGCTCTGCCATTGCCTTGAAGTTACTGTTCAACATGCCGCTGATTGTCGGCATCATTATCACGACCGCCGATGTGCTGATCCTCTTACTGCTCATGCGCCTCGGTTTCCGTAAGATTGAGGCGGTTGTTGCGACCTTAGTGCTGGTTATCTTATTGGTTTTCGCTTATGAAGTGATTCTCGCGCAACCAAATGTCCCGGAACTGCTGAAAGGCTATCTGCCACACGCGGATATCGTGACCAACAAATCAATGCTCTATCTCTCTTTGGGGATTGTTGGTGCCACGGTGATGCCGCATGACCTGTTCCTCGGCTCCTCGATTTCGCAAACACGAAAAATTGATCGCACGAAGCACGAAGAAGTCAAAAAGGCGATTAAGTTCTCCACCATTGATTCCAACCTGCAACTGACCATGGCTTTCATTGTCAACTCACTACTGCTGATTCTTGGCGCAGCGCTGTTCTTCGGCACCAGTAGCTCAGTTGGCCGCTTCGTTGATCTTTTCAACGCATTAAGCAACTCCCAGATTGTCGGTGCGATCGCCAGCCCGATGCTTTCCATGTTGTTCGCGGTTGCGCTGCTCGCATCCGGCCAAAGCTCCACGATTACAGGAACACTTGCCGGTCAGATTATCATGGAAGGCTTCATTCATTTGAAAATGCCGCTCTGGGCCCAACGACTTTTGACTCGGCTCATGTCCGTGACCCCAGTGCTCATCTTCGCGATTTACTACCATGGCAACGAAGCCAAAATCGAAAACCTGTTGACCTTCTCGCAGGTCTTCCTCAGTATCGCATTACCATTCGCCGTCATCCCGCTAGTGCTCTACACTAGTGATAAAAAAATCATGGGTGAGTTCGCCAACCGTGCTTGGGTGAAGTGGACAGCATGGTTCATCAGTGGGGTCCTGATCATTTTGAACCTTTACCTGATTGCGCAGACGTTAGGGTTTGTTAAATAAGTCATTGTAGCAAGCAAAAGCCGCTCGATTCGCTGATCGAGCGGCTTTTAGTGTCGATTTATTTAAAAAGGGGACAGTTGACTCATCAAATTTCGGCGTAAGGGCAGCGAGTGTTATTGGCGCTGATGTCCTAGTATATAGTAGCTGAACCAGAGCCATAGTCATTGTGATAACAGCAAATATTGCCGTCACGAAGGAGAGTGGACCTGCGTTCAATTGACATCAGTTATACCAAGTCATGGTGGCAAAGCTCAAACCAAATGTCTGAACAGCGTAACGATTCGGCCGGGCACTCGTCATTTTGAGTTCTTCGTGGGAAACCGGTGAAGGCTTAACGTAATAGACAGTGCCATCATTGTCATGACTATACGCAGGAGCATAAGCATTTTCGGATGACCGCGCAATCTTCGCGCAAAAGGCACTTTGAAAGTATCCATGCATCAAAAGCTGCGTTCTGACTGCCAGTGTTGGTGTTAGGTGACCGAGCACAAAGAGGCCAATGATGGTGCCGATGATCAGTTTAAGTACTTGGTTCGACGAAGGTTTAGTATAGGAAAAAACGCCCATTTCTTGAACCGAAAAGAGAGCTTTATGAGCTTAAATCTTTCTCATAAGCCCCTTAAGCTAAGTCGCTATTTGATCTTAGCTCTCAATTGACTTTTGACATGCCATTAATTTATCAAGTGTCTCTGTATACTTTTTTCTGTCTGCTGCATTGAGGCCATTGAAAACGGTGATGGGGACAGAAGTATTGTACTTTTGAATTAGGTTAGAAATATCTTTGACTAACTCTGCCAGAACATTACTAGACTTAGTGTTTTCGTAATATCCACGTTTTGGAGAAACCAAACGACCGGTTGTCCGAAGTCGCCGTAATACGCCAGCGATTTGTCCGTCAGAAAATTCTTCTTTAAAAGCAGTGTAAATTTCTTCCGCTTTAACAATACGGTGCTTTTCTCCAACAAATTTTGTGATGTGAGACGCTAAATTATTTGATTCCATTTTGATTTTCCCCCTTGCGACTAAAAAGCCAGAAGTATAATTCATGCTACGAACCGATTTTATCCCCATGTGTTCAACATGCCAAACGTTTAAACAAGCAACAATATCGACTAAATCATAAAAAGCCAAACATTCCAAAAATGACCATCTAACTTACCACGTTCGCCTCTCCCTTTTACTTTTCAGCATCATTAGTACGAACCAGTGCTATCATAAAGTCATCTGAAAGGAAGCGTGGCTATGGATCAGTTTGTGAATCACTTGAGTTGTACAGCGTTGCTTGTTGGTAAGAAGGCGTCGGTTGATGGATCGACGATGATTGCGCGAAATGAGGATGCTAGCGGTGGGATTAATCCGAAGCGTTTCATTGTTGTGCAGCCGGCTGATCAGCCGCAACGGTACGTATCGACATTCAATGGGTTTCAGTTGGATTTACCGCAAACACCGTTGCAGTATACTTGCACGCCGGTTGCTGATCAAAGTCATGGGACTTGGGGTGAAGCTGGTATCAACAGCGAGAATGTGGCGATGAGTGCAACTGAAACTGAGTTCACAAACACCACAATGCTGGGATTGGACCCGCTTGAGCCGGACGGTATTGGTGAAGAGGCCATGTTGACGGTGGTATTGCCTTATATTCACAACGCTCGCGAAGGTGTCGAACGCCTGGGCGAGTTGGTCACCAAGTATGGTACCTGCGAAAGTAATGGGATCGCCTTTTCTGATGCTAACGAAATCTGGTATTTTGAAACAGTTGGCGGCCATCACTGGGCGGCGGAACGGATTCCTGATGATCGTTATGTGCTGGCTCCGAATCAAACTGGTATTCAGGAGATTGATTTTCAGGCACCGGAACATTACAAGTACAGTGCTGATCTCAAAGACTTTGCAGCTAAGTATCATTTGAATAAGGCAAAGGAAGGGTTCAATTTTCGAGACATTTTCGGTGAAGATACGCAGGCCGATCATTATTACAATACGCCGCGGGTTTGGTATGCCCAGAAAATGCTGAATCCTGAAATTGATCAAGATCCTGAAAGCCGAACGATGCCGTTTAGTCGTGTCCCGAGTCACTTGATTTCAGTCGAAGATGTAGCGATGGTATTGAGCAGTCATTACCAAGCCACCGACTTTGATCCTTACGGGCAGACCGGCACGCCTGAGACGCGGCGGCGCTATCGTCCGATTGGCATGAATCGCAATCAAGAAATGCATATTCTACAAATTCGGCCAAATATGCCGAAGAGTCATGCTGCCATTCACTGGCTTGCGGAAGGCGTTAATATTTTCAACAGCCCGGTACCATTTTTCGCCAATTGCACAACGACACCGGAGAATTTCCAGTACACGCCGATTGATAAAAGTTCAACCGATAGCTTCTATTGGCTCAACAAGCTAATCGCTATGGTGGCTGATCCGTTGTTTGCAGAACATGACTGGGATGCCGAGTTCGCCGTATCTGAAAGTCGCAAGTTTGGTTTCGCTGCCGGCCGTGCCGCTGTGGCCAAAGGGGATGCGGCTTTTGCCGATGTCAAACCAGAAGATCTGCCAGCGTGGCATGATGCGTTGAACGCCGAAACGGCAGCGACGATCACGAATGACCTACAATACCTCTTACACCAGCTGGTTTGCATCCGCGCGGAGAAAATGACACCAAGCTTTGAAAAAGGCGGGGAACTTTAATCGGACTGCGAACTTAGCGCAGGTGCGACCGGTAAAAGAAGCAGTATGTCAAAAAAATAAACGCTCAGTCCTACTGACGGATTTTCATCAGCGGGGCTGGGCGTTTATAATAGGCAATATGCTTTTGACAAGTATATTGACAGAAAGAAGGTCATCGCATTAAAAATACGAAAACGGAACGCTGGATCGGTTTGATGGTTGGCTTAGTTCTGAACGCTGCCGGAAATGGCCTTTGTATTGTTGGGGCTATGGGCAGTGGCTTATGGACGGCGGCCGGCATTAACTTGAATGACTGGCAAGGGTGGAATATTGGCGCGGTACTGTTTACCTTTGGGGTACTGAACGCGCTATCGAATCTGTTGTTAATTCGGCGCTGGGATTGGCCGCGGTTGATCGGCGAAGTGATTTATACACTGTTCTTCAGCTATTTTGTCAATGTCTTTACTTGGCTATTCACATGGCTCGGACTTGGCAACTGGCCAATGGTGGCGCGCATTTTCGTCTCCTGCTTCGGGGTCTTCTGTTTTTGTGTAGCGATTTCGCTCTATCAACGCGCCAACATCATCATGCAACCAAACGATGACACCACCAATATCCTGCGATTTCTCTATTTTCAAGGCAACGCCACTGCTTCCCAGATTACTGATTTTATCCCCCCAATCATCGTGATCGTAGTTGCGTGGATCGCGACAGGTAAGCTCTTAGGCATCAATATCGCGACATTGTTCTCATTTCTCGGCAACGGCATCATCATTGCATGGGCAGACGAGCATGTTTGGCCGCGGTTGGTACATAACTTTAAGGTGAAGCCTAGCGAAGCGAAATGATATGCCTATTTTCCTCAATAATCGTTCCTTGGGATGCAAATAAAGCTATAAACGTTTTGCACAAAAAAGGCTCCGCAACTGACTTGATTGTCTGCGGAACCTTCTTTTAGTACATGGTTGATCGAATTTAAACTTACCGTGATTTTCGTGCTGATGACTGTAAACCAGTCGATTAAAAGAAAATCTTGGGTAAATAATACGGCGTTACTGAACTTGGGATGCCGTTGGTGACGGCTAGGAAGGTGAAACCATACACCACCATCAGGAACATAACTAGCATAAACAAGTAGCATTCTTTTTGTCGCTGCAAGATGGTTGGCGAAGTCCATAGTAAGTCTTCGGGTCGATGGCTGTCATCTTCAATGAGCGCCAGTAAGCGGGAATATTGATACCACCACGTCATGACACCAAAGGACCCCACGATGCTTGCCAAAATCAGCAGCAAATTCCGCGAGCCATCTGATTGGCTTAAGGCCCAGAGGCGAGTCATGCCAACGGGAACGAGATTGAAAAGCAGTCCAAACTGAATACTTACTGCACCGACAAAAAGTGTCGCCGTTATGATCAAGAAGATGCGCGAAATAATTCGCAATATTCTGAGTAGCAGATGCCGTGCGTAAATTGTTTTCTTATAAAAAACACGCGCATGGTAGATTTGTTCTCGGGTCATCTGCGGAAGTCTTTCCTGCTGAAAGGAAATAGCTTTCTCATCTTCGACTCGAATGATTCGTGCTGGCACAAAGAAAATTGCGAAGATGACTAATATGACTATCAGACGCAACATGAGGAATCCTTTCTGAGGTTGATTTTGAGTTGCTGATAGAAAGCAAAGTGGCATTAAGGATGAGTGGCGATATCTGAATGCCAAAGGTGAGAACTCCAGTTCATGAGTTGGGTATTATGGTTTAGGTTGATGTCTTGATTCTTAACAACGCTGTTTTTAAATATCCAAGTATGAGCTTTAGTGAGTCGTGAATTCGTTGAGGCGACGATATATGGAGCTGTATTTATTCTAGTATAAAACACGCCCTTACGTTGGTAGACATTATAACGAATAGTCATAATCATAGTAGTTCTTGCAGAAACTGTTAACACGTAATGCTTGTTTTTGATGGTTATAGGTATGGGGCGAGAATCGTACATGACACTGGTTGGAACTTCCCCACCCGTTGACAAACTTGTTTCATGTGTAGACATCAGAAGCATGAATAAGCTCAGCCCTAAGGCAATGTAGAGAGCTACCTTCGTCCAATTTTTAGTTTTCTTAATTGGTTGCTCTAGATAACCCACATTCAGAGTCATGATGGCACAACAGAGAACCCAAAAAGCAGCTAGCGATGTTTGAAGGAGAACCCAGTTAGACATCAATAGAACACCGATAAAAGTTAGTGAGAATAGTATAAGAGGGGGACTAATCCTAAATTTGTTTTTCATTTTTCACCTCAGTTCAGGTTGGAACGACGGCGGCTTGTTGTTAATGATTTATAGCAATTTCCAAACATATAGTTAGTTAGACTTTAAAAACCCCCGATTCAAGAAATCGGGGAGGATAATCACTTTGATTACAGATGCCGATTAATAAACTGTTGAAAAGCTTTAGAAGCATCAATGATATCACCGGAACTGTAATCGTACATAGTTAGTTGCTTTTTAAATTGAGAGAGTGCAATGTTGTATGCAACTTCTCATGAGCCAGTGCCGCCTTTTAATAAGATTTGGGTATCAGATAGCATAGTATTAGAGTCACCGTTAAATCGATTGTTTAGGAAAGAGTTGAATCGATTTTCATTTCCAAAGTCCGAATAGTAATCTTTGAATACAAGTGCAAAGGACCTGCCGTTGGCCAAATCCTGTTGAGTTTTGATATTACTGTACAGATTGATCGCGTCAACATCCGCCAAGACATCCTCTATGCTAAATACTCCTGCTGTTCCAATGTGAGAAGAAACCGAGTCATAAAAGGATGCAAATTTGGAGACATCCTGATGTGCTTTTTCTATAGCTGTTAGTAAGTCTCCGAGCCAACCGCCTAGATCCTAGATGCCAGAGGCCGTAGAAGGGAAGCTCCAAATAACAGTGCATTCAGAGAGGCCATAAGATGAGCAACATCAATTTTAATTCCAGTGGTGCTATCAAAAAGTGGCTTAATATCGTTAAACGTCGACACATTAAGACTTGTATCCGCCTTTGCCAACCACGCAGTATCGATAGCTCCTGCCAATGCGCTCCAACCTGGTACAAAGAAGACTGCAAAGATGACTAATATGACAATCAGATGCAACATGAGGAATCATTTCTGATGTTGATTTTGGGCTATTATCTTAGATAGCTTGATTCAAGAAAAAACAAACGTTTCTTTTGCGAAATGGTGAGATTGCTTAACACGGCTTAACTACGCATGAAATGTGATAACTACCGTATGGATTTTTTGCAAGCTTTAGTATACCGTTAAGCAAGTATTACCTGATGTCAGTATGAGATTAAGAGGCATCTAAAGTCCCACTCAACAAAATGGAAGTTCTTTTGTTTAATGTACCCAATATTTAATTGTGAACAGGCCGAATGTCAACAGGATGCCACCGTGTCTTTAGCTCATGTATAGAAAACGGCTGGAGAAAGGAATTACAATATATGGATGTCTATATGCCCTTCATTGGAATGGTTTTTATCTGGCTACTATCGTCTGCAATTGTTTCAATTAGTAGGGAAAAACAAAAAAGTGCCTTGCTGCGAGAAGGAAAATATACAAGTGAAAGTTATTTAGAAACTAGGAAGCAAATGCAAAGATTTACCACAAATGAGTCAAACCATCTCTTTAATCATATTTACAACATTGTTATTGTTTGGTACTTTTTCATCGTTGTATTCTCATTAGGTGCGATAACGACCAATTTTTCAAGTGCTCCAGTTATCTACCTAATTGATACAATTTTCTTCTTCTTTTTTGCTTTTTTTAACTTTCCCCAGTTTACAATTCAAGTGCAACACCCTGACGACTAGACCATAAAGGCCATGA
>OAVX01000559.1_pt1 | contig 19144 bp, 10 predicted proteins | sample 1476471 | NCBI WGS metagenome assembly OAVX01 (sample SAMEA2580114, study PRJEB22360) | human gut metagenome | biome: human gut; feature: human-associated habitat; material: faeces | place: Denmark | collected 2008/2010
CAATTTGATACTCGAAAAAAGATAAGGTTGTTGTCGAAAAAAGTATACACTCTCATTTTCCAGACCAGACAAAGAATAATAGAGAAGAAAACAATTAACGTATTTATATACGCTATTTGTTAACGAGTTACATCAACAGAGGATACAATTTATATCCAAAAATCCCCCCTTTATTTTTTTGTTTTGCAGATTATAATTACATTTGCGACGTATTTCTAAGATTTCTTACCAAGAGACAGTAGAATTTAGATCTTTTAAAATCCCATTATTCGCATTGTCTATCAACGAGTTATCCAAAGAGTCCAAATAAATAAGAGTTGTTTTCTCGGAGGTATGTCCCATTCCTGCGCTGATAACCGCAACAGGGATATTATGATTGCGTGCAGCGGTAGCCCAACTATGGCGGGGAGTGTATGAAGATAGAGGCAATGTCTCACCGATTAACTTCCCCAATCGCTTTAATTTCTGATTATGGTAATTCAATCCCGTTTGGTATTGCAAATAAGCCCGATCCGGATTTTCATCGGTAATGATTGGAAATACATAGGGAGTTTTCGAAGAGTCCGATAGATATCGTCTCAAGATCGCCTCTATACAAGGTTCAATACGCAACGTCAGGTTTTGACCGGTCTTATGGCGACAGTAAGTAATTACCCCTTTACCTATATTTTCTTTTTTCAAATAAGCCATATCCACAAACGCCATCCCTCGAGTACTATAGCTGAATACAAACAAATCCCGAGAGAGAGCCAAAGCCGATGAATAAGACAGGTCAAGTCTCTGCAATTTCAAAATGGTCTTTTCACTAACGGCACGTTTCGATGTCTTGGCGATCCCGGTATATACCTCATGAAAAGGAAAAGCTTGCTCCACAAGTTGCTCTTGTACAGCTTTATTATAAGCGGCACGCAAGATTCTCATATAAAATGAGCTACTATTCTTACTCACTCTCCTTCCCCATAGCCATTTCTCATATTTGCAAGCCGTATCGGAGTCTAATGCGGTGAGAGGTATATCACAATTCTCTAAAAAAGAGGAAAAGCTGTTCAATGTTCGTAAATAATTACGGGAAGTACTGAATTGACCGCTATCATGAAGGAGTCCAATCTCTTTTCTCAAATAGTCCAACATTCCGGTTTCAGTTTTTGGAGATCGAAATCTCCCGATCACATCGGACAAGGTGTATTCATTCCCTACAGCATCTAATTCCCGAATGATTTTCCGGATCGCAGCTAAGTCCGCATTTATTCGTTTCTGATAAGAAAAAATAGTTTTTTCATTGTCAGGCGTAACAACCAACTCTCGTTTCTCCCCATTCCACCAATGAGGAAATATCCGCATATCGGTAGTTATTTGCCTATTCTCCTGTCTGTGACAAAGTTGGTAACAGACAACACCCGCTTTGCCTCTCACCGTCGATGGACGAAACTTTACTTTTATTGTAGCCATACTTTTTTAAGCCAATTTTACACTAGCCAACCCGAAATGTCAATAGGTAGACAATAATAATTATCATAGAAAATCTATCATAATGTCCTCATTCAGGAGCTATTTAAAACATATGACTCACCCAAAAAGTTGTTTATAGGAGATATCTATCAGATTTTGCTAAAAAGATTGAATTTATGAAAAGAATAGTCTGCAACTAACACTTAATTATTTCGACGATATTCGGTTGGAGTGACCCCATAGCTTTGTTTAAAAGCCGTACTAAAATAACGAGCGCTGGAAAAACCGACACGGTCCGCTACTTCCTGAATACTGATATCCTTATGAGATGAAAGCAACCGAGAAGCCTCGACCATACGAAACCGAATCACATAATCACCAACCGAGACATCCGACAAATGACTGAACTTGCTATAAAGCGTCGTTCTACTCATCGCCATCGCAGAGGCGATAAAAGGCACATTCAAATCCGGATTACTCAAGTTCTCCCGAAGCAACGTATTCAATTTACACATGAATTGTTCGTCCGCATTGCTTGTCGCATCCTCTTTTGGAGAGAATAGACAACCGGACTCACGATAACGCACACGAAGTAGGTCTCGCTGTCTCAATATATTCCGTAGAATCACCAACAAGGAATCTATATCAAACGGCTTCGCCAAATAGATATCCGCCCCTGATTTATACCCCTCTACCGAACTTGCTTGATCCACCCTAGCGGTCAATAGAACCACAGGAATATGGCTAACCGCTACGTCGTTCTTGATTCGGTAACACAGCTCAAAACCATCAGTCCGAGGCATCATGACATCACTGATTACAATATCCGGCTGACATTGCCTCAAGATTTCCCAAGCCTCTTCCCCGTCTCCGGCTACAAAAACCTCCTTAAACTCTGCCTGCAAGACACCGAGTAAGTAGTTACGCAGCTCTATCTCATCTTCAACCACCAACAATGTATATTTAGCAAGCTCCGTATCTACCTGTACTCCGCACACATCTGTTTCCGGCATGTCAGTGCCCTTCACGCTTAAATCGATAACCCTATCCGGTTCCGCGGCAACAAACGCTTGCGTGAAAGGAAGGTCGAAATAGAAAGTGGCACCTCCATCCTCATTATTGTAAGCACCTATACTTCCGCCATGCAACTCTATAAGTTTCCGGGCATAAGCCAACCCGATCCCACTCCCTTTACGGTCGTGTTCACCTTGGTAAAAACAGGTAAAAAGACGGTTTATATCCACATGTCTCAATCCGATCCCCTGGTCCGCAAGGAAAACCCGCACATTCTTATCCATACGCTCCGTACCAATGACTAATGAGGTATCCGGATCGCTGAATTTCATCGCATTTATCAATAAATTAGATAAAACGACACGGCATTTGGAAGTATCAAAGGGTACTTTCTCTACTGAAGCATCCAACTGGAACCGCACAGAAATCCTACGGGCTTCGAATTCCATGATAAAATCATCCGTTACCGATCGTATCCAATCGTTAAGATCGTAAAAACGAATATCCATAACATCGCCGTTCGTATCAGACTTCTGGGCATCGAGCACCATATCGACGATCTCCCGCATCCGGCAAGTTTGCAACAACAAACCATCCAATTGCCGGGATACATCTTTATCCGTCACCTTTCCGGATTTCAGCAAACGTTTGAGCGGAGCATAGATCAAAGTAAGCGGCGTACGTAATTCATGGCTGATGTTCACCATGAAACGGACTTTTTCCTCATAAAACTTTCGTTCATGTTCTTTCATGGCCCAAGCAAGTTTCCGTTCTTTGCGTCGCATAACAGACCAGATCATCCCTCCAATTGCCGCAAACACAATCACCCCCATCGCAATCAGGAACCAAGCGCATCTCCACAAAGGAGGCTCCACATCTACTGCCAATAATCTCAAAGGAACACTCCAGTCTCCATTCTTCTTGCTATAGGAAACCCATAATTCATAGTTGCCCGGAGAAAGCGCCGGAAATGTAAATGCATGGCTTGAAGTCTCCAACAACTCCTCACGGTCTCCCTTGATGTAAAAACGGAATAATTTCTTCCGCATCAAATCCTTCTCTTTCACGATAACACTTAACCCAAAAGAAACATAATCCCACGGAATGGAAATAGCCTGTTCCCCGGATATACCATCGGGATGAATCGGAGCCCCATCTAAAGCCAAATTAATCATGCTTACAGAAAAATCCTCTTCCTCATGAATGTCATAGTCGGGCCGTATCCTAACCAGCCCTTCCACCCCAGAAATATAAATATTACCGGAAGAAGCCTCAAAAGCAGGTTCCGGAAGAAACTCACGTGTAAAGACACCGTCAGATTCCCCAAAAACGATTACACGCTTCTCTTCCGGTACATACGCATACAACCCTTCATGAGTACTTATCCAAAGGCGATCAGAACGATCAAACGCAAGAGACGTTACCCCAATAAAACGATCCTGATCAACCGTGTCCAATCTTTCCGAGAGACGGTCATAAACATATAGACCGGAAGATGTCCCCAACCAAAAACGGTTATCTTTATCTTGTTTTACCGCAAGTATCGTACCGATATCCTCATTCCTCACAAATAACGGACGTAGTTGCTTATGCGGGATATCCAACACATACAAAGCTGCGGAAGAACTTATGTAACAAGAATCGCCTTGTATGAAACGGGGTGCAAGCAAACTTTGCGGTAACAGATCTTCCGGTAAAGGCTCAAATTGTTGTTTCCGCCGATTATACACAGACAAATGATTATCGGATAAAAGACAAAAACAGTCCTCGTCTAAAGGAAATAAACGAATCGAATTACCTCGTAAGAATAAATCCTTTCGCACATGCCCCCAATTTAACAAAAACTCCCGGCATTCTCCTGTATTTTTATTAAAATGATAAAGCCCTACACCAAACAAAGATAACAACAATTCCGAATCGCTATACGGCATGATAGACACCACCTTCATCCCCGCAGTCTGAGGATATTTCCGGAAAGTCTCTTTTTGCGGATCAAACAAATCAAGACCTCCCCCATCCGTTCCTATCCAGATTTTCCCATCACGATCTTCATACATGGAAGTGACCGACTGAAAACTCAAACCGTAAGAAGCCCCGGGAGGAGCATCCCGATAAGTCGTCATAAAAACAGGTTTGATGCCGATCAATCCTCCCCTGATACTGCCCGCCCAAACATTATCCTCATCATCGATATACAGACAGGCGAAAGAATTTACCGGCAACGAATGGCGATCGCCCGGAAGATGCATAATCGCTCTTACGGTCTTATTTTTGTAATTATATATATTGATACCACCTCCGTCCGTCGCCAGCCAAAGTTCGCCATCTTTCTCGCACATATCTTGCACGATATTATGAGTCAATCTCTCCGGGGTTTCCAAATGCTCCTGCAATCTCCCCTCTCGATCATAACAAAAAACACCTTTATTATAGATAGCCACCCATATTCTCTTGAATGAATCTATATACATGGAGGGGATATTCCCTTTGGGGATAAACGACACACGTTCCATATCTCCGGTGTCTAGCGAATACCACCAAAGCCCTTTTTCCAGAAAAGACAGTATGACCTTCCTCTCTTTTTCGTCATACAAATAAACATAATTAGGCGAAAATTCAAACGGACTTTCCTTGAACTTACACCGGATCATTTTCTTTTCCGCATAGGAATAACAAAAAACACCTTGCTTCCCTAAAAAATAGATTCCTTCCGGCATGAGGAGGCTACAAGCAGCGACCAAAGGTTGACCGTCTATTTCCTGACGTACAAATTTTCGAGTACCACGATCGAAATATGCCAATCCGCGACTAGTTCCTACCCAAACATTCCCCTCCGCATCTTCCTCCAAAAAAACTATATCATTATAAGGAAGAGAATGCGGGTTCTCCCTCTCCTCCTGATAAACGGTAATCTTTTCCCTATCGAAACGATTCAACCCAAACCGGGTACCAATCCACATAACACCTCTTTCATCTACCAGTACACATTTTACGGAAGACTGCGATAATCCGTTTTCCAAAGAAATTTGTTTAAAATAATACTTAGGAGCTGCATAAAGAGACTCCGCTAAACACACAAAAAACAGCAATAGATATAATTGTAAAAACCTCCAAAATACTCGCATAGTTGTATATCACCCATTGTTCGGCAAAAATACTAAATCGTCCGAAATATAAGGCTTGCAGAGTATAAAAAAACGTTTTTTGAATTTTCACGGACGATTTTGGACCCAAGAAAATATCCTTAAAGCATAGATTTGCAGCAAGTGAAAAATTAAACAAAAAAGCATATCATTAAAAATTATTCTTATGTTACGTACAACAGGTATATATTTTATTATTTTGGTTATGATACTTGTAAAATGTTTCCTTCCGGACGAAAAACCGGAGATCATTCCTTTCCCCTTGCAAAGTGTATCAGACAAAGGTGATTTCACCTTCAATAAGGCAACTCTCATCAGTGTAGAAAATGAAAAACAGGCTATGATCGCTCGGGAGTTGACCGATCTGTTCACGCTTTCCGCCGGATTCACCCCAGAAATAAAAATACAAGACAAACGAGCCAATATCATATTCCGCACAGACAGAGAACTAGCGGCCGAACATTATAAACTGAATATAGCCCCCTCTTGTATTCTAATAAAAGCATCTGGACAAAAAGGTTTCTTTTACGCAATGCAAACCTTACGTTTTCTGCTTCCTCCAGCAATAAACAACCAAACTCAGGTAGAGAATATTCAATGGAACGTACCGGGAATGACCATACTAGATGGCCCCCGATACAGCAATCGGACCGTGGCAATACACACACCTTTCACTCTCATCTCGAAGGATAATCTCAAAGAATTGATCGATCACCTAGCCATGTTAAAAATAAACAGACTTCATTTCACACAAGAAGTTCATGATACGACACCTGAAGGACAGCAAAAAATGAAGGATATGAACCTGTATGCTAAATCCAAGAAGATCACGATCTCAAACGGAACAACACACACCCATGATATCATATCGTATCTCCCGTTCCAAGCAGAGCAACTTATCTGGAAAGCAAATATCTCCGATTGCGATGAGGATAAAAAAAGGTTATTCCAATATTTAGCACCCATCGCAGAAAGAAGCTGGTCTGGTAATTTGTTAGCCCATCGCCTCACGCAAGATATCGATCAAGATAGGCTTCAATCCGCTTACGAAACATTCCACGGCGATCACCATCAGTATCAATCCCATCAAACGCATCATCACGTTATTTCCAGTCTCTCCCAATATACGTACCAGCCGGGTAGAAGCTTGCAAGATCAAGAATGTGATAAAATAGACCAATGCGATTATTCCGATCAACGTACCCTTTAAGGTGAATGTCGAAGCGTCATCCATAAGCATGATAGCGTTGGCGATCGCTCCCGGACCGCACAACATCGGGATCGCCAGAGGAGTAATGGATATATCATCCGCATAGGTTTTCACCTCTTCCTCTTTCAACTTCGCATTGGAGTAGCGTGCTTGAAGCATATCAAAACCGATCTTGAAGATAATAAAGCCGCCAGCTATGCGAAAGCCGTTCGAAGAGATACCAAAGAACTTAAACAGGAACTGACCGGAGAAAGTAAAAACCATCAAGGTGATGAACGACACGATCGTGGCCCTTCGGACAATCGCTTTCCGCTCATGGTCATTCATACCATTGGTCATGGTCAAGAAAACCGGCATCGTACCGAGTGGATTGGTCAACGTAAAAAACGAAGTGAAACATAATAGGGCGAAAGGTAACAAGTCTTCCATATCAATAATTTTTTAATTGGCTAATGTGCCAATATGCCAATTAGTTGAAGAGAGAATGATTGGCACATTGGTACATAACATATTATCACATTATTTACTCATCCCAGACCAAATAGGCTGAGACCAACCAATGATTCAGCTTATTCCCATCCACTTCTGCCGCTTCCGGAATACTCACCGTCAGCGTATGATGGCCGGGTTGGATATCTTTCAACGCTACCTCTTCCGGTATCACATCCGATCCGGGACACCAATTAGAGCGGGAAAGATCCGAAGACGCCAAGGGTTCCTCTACTTCTTTCTCCGAATATCCCTTCTCGGTGATATAGGAAGCGAGACGCTTTCTCAACCAAACCCCGGTAGCCGGATTAAAACGACGGAAAGAAGCGCAGTCCGTACGCCAAGGAACAAAATCCAAGACTGGAACTCCATCAACGGAAACAATATTCTGTTTTTCCACGAACTCATCCCCGCCGGAATGACCGCCATGTCCCGTAACGATATATTTCAGACGGACATCACGTGCGCCTTGAGGAATATCAAAATCCAATGACACGTCCTTCCGGGCGAATATATCCGGATATTCCTGCCCGATATAATAAACCGTATTCATCAACGGCTCTACATGTTTCTTCGGCAAAGCGTCGCAAGTCAGATCGGACTCATCCACATCAATCGTCATGCTTGCGACGTATCCTTCCGGTGTCCATGTATCGATAAAGATTCCAACATAAGCACCACCTTCCAAAAGAGGATACAAATCGGTTATGTCTTGCTCCCAGCTTACGCTATCTTCCCAATGGTCGACATACACCGGTTTACGATGTTTCGTCAAGCTATCCTCGGGACTACTGTAATGCCCTACTCCGAACGGAGTCATGAAACGCATCAATTCCACGGTAGGTTGATAATCCGTCCCGGGGATGATACCGATCATCTTCTCCAGTTTCACGCTATCCACCGCAGGAAACTCCTTCTCGCCTTTAGCGATATTCAACAAATTAATGCCCGAGGCATTTGGCAATACAAAACAAGAGCCGGATTTATCCCAGCGATCTCCATTCGAAGCTACCGTAACCCGGAGTTTGACGGAAACGTTTCGCTTATATTCCGGCAATGTTACCTTCTTCAAGATAATACGGCCATTCACCAAATGATAGATACTGTCCGGTCCCGGAGCGTTAAAAGCGGCGGGATATACATCCGGAGCGAAACGTATGCGGGTATCATTAAATACCTGTACGGAATAATCTCCCATTGACGGTAATTCTTTATGCCCGCAAGAAGCGGTACATAGAAAAACTCCCGTCAAGGAGACAAATAAAACCAATTTTTTAATCATTTTGTCTAGAATTTAGTAAGCTCCTTAATAAGCTGCTTTTGTCCGGCAGTCTTATCGGCGTGCGTACAAGGACCGGTCACACAACCGCCCTCGCAAGCCATCACTTCTATAAACTGCGCGGGAGCCTTTCCGGTTTTAGCGTAAGCGCATAATAATGCCACATTTTTCTTTGTCAGGTTGGCTACCTGCACGGCATTTACGTTCTCGTCCTTCAAATAAACCTTAACGGCGTTGATCACACCACCACTTTGGGCGAAGCCATGCGCCTCACGGACAGCGTTAAATAATACGGAGAAAGGCTGGGCCTCCTCGATCTTGATACCCAATCCCTCCAATACGGAACCTACTTCCTCAAACGTAAGTGTAAAATCCACGCACGGATCTAGTTTCACCTCTTTTCGTTTCGCCACGCACGGGCCAACAAACACGATCTTCGCATCCGGATATTTTTCCTTCACGATACGGGCCGTATAATACATCGGAGATCCGGTAGAAGAGATGTATTTCTTTAAATCCGGGATATGTTTCTCGGCCAATTGCACGTAAGACGGACAGCAACTAGTGGTCATGAACGGTTGTCCTTCTTTCAATTTCTCGATCAATTCTTCCGCCTCATGGCGGGTGGTTTCCATAGCGCCTTGCGCCACCTCGACCACTTCCTCGAATCCCAAGGACTTGATAGCGCCATACACTTTTTCCTTCGGAGCGCTAAACTGAGCTAAGATAGACGGAGCGACAATCGCTACCATCTGTTCCTTATTCCGCAAGCGTTGCAAGATATCGAATACTTGCGAGATCTCGAAGATAGCACCGAACGGACAAGCATTCACACATTTACCGCAATATATACATTTAGACTCGTCGATATGCTCCACCCCATACTCGTCCTTGCTGATCGCCTTAACTGGACAAACTTCCTCGCAAGGGATCGGGATATAAACGATGGCATGGTACGGACAGCTTTGGTGGCATTTACCACAGCTGATACAAGTTTCATGATCAATCTCGGCCTGACCATTTTTCTTGAATCGGATAGCGTCCTTCGGGCAGTTCATATAACAACTACGAGCCACGCACCCCCGGCAAAGATTCGTGATCTCATAATTCACGGAGACACAAGAGGAACACGCCTCATCCACTACACACATGATATTTTCCTTCTTATTCTCCGAGCGGAACAAGGCACGCTTCGCATACTCTGAAAGCGGTGTCAACTCATCTTCCTCGTCCTGCATATCAAAACCAAGCAAAGGCAAGGTTTTGTATTTCCAGACGGCACGTTCCTTATGTACACAGCAACGGCCCCTCACTTTCGATTTTCGGGGACTCAACTCGATCGGCAAGCGATCAATTTCTTCTAGAAGACGGTTTTCTTTCCAGAGCTTTACTAACTTCGCCAGCAATCCGTGACGAACAATCATTACGTTGTTGGTAAATGCCATAATGTTATCGTATTTGTGCTTTTAGTATATCGTATATCGCATCACTTCTTTACAAACGCGAAGGTAAATAAAAGTTTCTAAACAGAAAGAAAGCTTTCTTTAAGAATTATCGAGGCACTATGAATATCTCCGCCAAACGGAGGATTTAATTTAGACAAGACAAGTTCCACCTCCGTGATCTGTGGAAATCTCTCTTTCAAAGCCTTCAAGATACGCCCCGCTGCGTGCTCGAGAAGTCTCGAGGGGATAGCCATTTCTGCTTTCACGGTTTCATATACTGTGGCGTAATTGATCGTATCGCTTAAATCATCGCTCCATACCGCGTTCTCCAACGGAGCTGTCAGTATCAAATCTACGATAAAAGTATTCCCAACCCGGGTCTCTTGGGGTGCCACGCCATGATAGGCATAGAATGTCATCCTTCGTAATTCAATCTTTGTTGTCATAATCTTTTAATTTATCTGTAAATGTATAGAAAGTAAACCTTCCTGCAAAAAAATAGTCTTATATTTGTCAACCAAGTAACAACACATTATGATGGGAATAAAACAAAAAGATGAAAATTCCGCAGGCGGATTACACAACGCCTTGGCTGCGGGGACAACGATAAAGGGTAATATTATCACAGAGACAGACTTTCGCTTGGATGGAAAAGTAGAGGGAGATATCAGTTGCAACGGCAAGATCGTTATCGGCCCCCAAGGTAGCGTAACAGGCAATATCGTATCCGAGAATGCTGAGATTCTCGGTGAGGTAGATGGCTCCGTAAAAGTAAGCGCAAAGCTTATTCTAAAATCAACAGCAATTATCAAGGGAGATATATATACCCAATCCCTAGAGATCGAACCAAACGCACGGTTCAACGGAGCCTGCTCGATGTGTTCCGAGAAAAAGAAAGCGGACAAATAGACTGAGGGCCGCACTTTTCGATACGGCCCTTAGTCTTTCTTATTTTCGTCCAGCCTCTTTTATCAACGAGACTATCTTATTATTCAGGTTATCAGCCTGTAAAAGCTGTTCCAACGTAATATGCATCCGGTAGCGCCAATAATGCGTTGAATTCGCAGGAACGTTAATACGCTCGGATTCTATATCCTTTCGCTTGATAGAATCATCCATAGCAAACCAATCCTGCAACGGAATAATCGTCAGCATGGAACGAGTCTTCAAATGATTAGAAATAATCTGGGCAACGATTTCAGCCGTACATTCATCCGGGGCCTCACCGATCCGTTGCAATACATGGTTGTAATAACGCTGTGTCTTCTCCGGATCTTCTTTCCACCAATTACGAAGAGGAGTCATATCATGTGTAGAAGTCGTACAAACGGAATGATAAGGCAGGTTGAACATATCGGAAAATTCCCGCTGTGGGCTCTTCGGCATACGCTCAATCTCCAAGCTTAGTATTTGCAACTTATTCATAACCTCGGGAACAGAGGCGGGGATCATACCGAGATCCTCTCCACAAACCAACATCTCCGTGGACGCAACCAACGGTGTCAAACGCTTAAACGCTTGCGCCTTCCAAAAATCATTATGGCGATGATAGAAGAAATGCCAGTATAACTGATCGAACACATAACGGTCGGAACCACTCAATTCCCGATAGATATAGGATTGATTCGCCGAGATCCGGGGATGAAACTTATCGGTCTCTCTTGGGTCACGAAGAAATAATACCTCATTCGCAATCGTAAACAGGCCATTCTTGATCCGTAGGGAAACAGGATCCGCCTTATCCGCAAACAACGCCTCAATCTTCCTTTGTGTATCACAGAACGGTTTTAACACATAATGCCGGGAGGAGGATTGTGCCAAATAAGCACCTATCACCTCTTCTGTATTTTCCTCAAACAATTCCGATAAGAATTGTCGATTGATATGTGGGGTCGTGAAACGAGACTCATTAAAATTCAATCCATACTGCTCGATCTCTTCTCTCGAGAACGGCAACGCTGGATTGAAATGACCACAAAGCCCTTGCACATATTCACAAGGAACCTCCCATATTCGGAAAAATCCCAAGATGTGATCTATACGGAAACAATCGAAATAATCACTTAACTTAGCGAAGCGTTTTTTCCACCAAGAGAAATTATCTTTCTCCATCGCATCCCAGTTATAAGTCGGGAACAGCCAGTTCTGACCGTTCATGGAAAAGTCATCTGGGGGAGCACCCGCTTGACCATTCATATTAAAATATTTCGGTTCCGTCCAAGCCTCTACACTAGTGCGGCTCACGCCAATGGGCAAATCACCTTTCAATACAACTCCATTCTTACGGGCATAATCCGATACCGACTTGAACTGGTTGTGCAATACATATTGCAAGAAATAAGAGAACGAGATCTCCGGCCATGCGTCACTATCTTCCCGGCATAGGGCGCGAACACGTGTCTTATTGTAAGTAGAATTACCTTGCCATTGAGAGAAATCCGATGTCCCATAACTTTCCCGCAAGAAGCAATAAGTAGCGTAAGGCATCAACCATGACTCATTTTGCGCCAAGAACTCTTTAAACTCCGGCGTATCTAATACGGCCTTACCCTCCCCTGCGAAATATTCTTGACAATAACCCAATTTATATTTCAGTACTTCCTCATAATCAACCGTATCTTTTGCGTTTAATTCTTTTTGCTTCCCTGCATAAAAAGCAGCTCTCTCCGGATCTTGCAAGGTCCCCAAAGCCGATAAATCCACATACATGGGATGAAGGGCATAAATAGAAATAGCGCTATACGGATAGGAATCCACCCAAGTATGGGTCATCGTCGTATCATTCATAGGTAATACTTGAATGATACGTTGGTGCGTCTTTCTAGCCCAATCCACCAACATGTGTAAATCTCCCAAATCACCTACTCCAAAGCTCTTTTCCGAGCGCAAGGAAAAGACGGGGATAACCGAGCCGGCACAACGCCATAACGGTAAGCTATCCCGGAAGTAAAGACCAGATATAACAACGGTCTCACCCTGTTTCTGGGGAACAAGACTTAGAATACGATTCTCATCACTCTCCCAATACAAAGGTTGACGGGAATCATTATCCCAAACCAAAAATTTATATTCTAAAGGATACCGTATCTCCGCAGCGTCTAAATCAATATGCCATTCCGGGAAAGTATCGCAACTCAACAATAAAGCCTTGTCCGGATGCCAGTTACCTAAGCATTCTTGATTTCCAGTAATGGCTACACACTGATTCTTTTCCACCCGGGGAGCGGATATCTTTATCACCAATTTTCTTCCACTTCTAACGACCCTCTCATGTGTATTGCAGGGATGAGCGAATAAACTTTTGGTAAAAGCCGAAGAATAAAAGGCTAGATTATCCGGACGGATTTGCCAATAATCATAAAGGATGTAAGAATCAGATTGTCCATCCAATACAATCCGGTGATTCTTCTCCCACTCCTCAAAGATCTGCTTATCATTAACACTTAAGAAATATCTATATTCTATATCTTTTATATCGGGTGGAAGATCCAGTTCCAGTTTCCAGTTTCCATCCCCAGAGTAATTCATCTCCTTAGCCAAAGCAGGTTCCCAAGAGCCTAATTCCGGTATGGAGCCCACTACACATAACTTCTGTCCCCAAACGGTATGGAAGTTTATATTAAAAGTGACTTTCATGGTATATAGATTTAGTCAATTATTTAACCGCATTTAGAGGCTCCGCAATTCGTGCAGATCAAACAACCTTCTTGATAAATTAAGGTCTCCAACCCACAGTTCGGACATTTCTGCCCTTTCGCTTCCATGCCGTTCGGTAAATATTTCTTCAAGGCCCGTTCCACGCCATTCTTCCAAGTATTGATAGACTCGCTATTCAACTCCATACCCTGTACCAGTTTTATAACCTGATCGATAGGCATTCCGTAACGGAGCACACCGGAGATCAATTTAGCGTAGTTCCAATATTCCGGATTAAACTTGCCATCCAAGCCTTCGATTGTCATTTTATAACCGCGTTTATTCTTGAACTGGAAGTCGTAATGCTTATTACCATCCTCATCATAGCTCTTAATGATCGTACCTTTAGAAACGTTTTTAGGTAACATGATACCCTCGTCATCATCGGCCAAACCGGTAAAGATCTCATACGGACGGCCATTCAACAAGCCGACGAAAGCGATCCATTTCTCACGGTTATTCTGAAATTTTACCACATCCGCATCCAATTCACGAGGACGGGTAGATACGATAACCGGTGGTTGCATGCAGTTACAATCCTCTTTTTTCTTCTTTTTATCTGTCGCAATCAAGACACCGGAACGAGAACCATCTCGATAAACAGTACATCCTTTACATCCGCATCTCCATGCCTCAACATACAAAGAGTCTACCAACTCCTCACTTACATCGTTCGGCAAATTGATCGTTACGCTGATAGAATGGTCCACCCATTTCTGAATGCGTCCTTGCATACGGACTTTTTGTAACCAATCGACATCATTGGAAGTCGCTTTATAATAAGGAGACTTAGCAACTAGCTCCTCCACTTCTTCTTGTGTATATTTCTTACTTGCCGAATAACCATTCGCTTGCATCCACGTTACAAACTTATGATGGAATACGATATACTCCTCGAAAGCGTCGCCTGTCTCATCCACGAAATCCACACGAGCCTCGGAATCGTTCGGGTTTACTTTGCGGCGGCGCTTATATACCGGCAAGAATACCGGCTCTATACCGGAAGTGGTCTGTGTCATCAAGCTAGTCGTTCCTGTCGGAGCGATTGTTAAGCAAGCGATATTACGACGGCCGTATTTCAACATATCCTCATATAAAGCAGGATCAGCCTCACGCAAACGGTTGATGAACGGATTTTTTTCCTCACGCTTCGCATCGAATATCTCAAAGGCACCACGTTCTTTCGCCAACATTACGGATGAACGATAAGCGGCCAAAGCTAATGTCTTTTGTATAAGTTCCGCACAATCGGTTGCTTCTTCTGTTCCATAACGCAAACCTAAAGCGGCAATCATATCGCCTTCCGCCGTGATGCCCACACCTGTACGACGTCCTTGCAAAGTCTTTCGTTGGATCTTTTCCCACAAATGACGCTCTGTTTGTCTTACCTCCATGGATTCCGGATCCGAGTCGATCTTAGCCAAGATCATCTCGATCTTCTCCGACTCCAAATCAATAATATCATCCATAATCCGCTGGGCCAAACCTACATGCTTCTTGAACAAATCATAATCGAAATAAGCGTCCGGAGTGAACGGATTTACCACATATGAATATAAATTGATTGCTAACAAACGGCAACTATCATACGGACAAAGAGGTATCTCGCCACAAGGATTCGTGGAAACCGTACGGAACCCCAGATCCGCATAGCAGTCTGGTACAGACTCACGTAAGATCGTGTCCCAGAATAACACACCCGGTTCAGCGGATTTCCAAGCGTTATGAATAATTTTTTTCCATAAGCCAGAAGCATCGATATCCTTCACATAAACGGGAGAATCCGAATCAATTGGATATTGTTGCTTATAGGTACCGCCATTAACCGCGGCATTCATGAAATCATCATCAATCTTCACAGATACATTTGCACCTGTAACCTTACCTTCCGTCATCTTAGCGTCGATAAACGCCTCCGAGTCCGGATGTTTAATAGAAACGCTCAGCATCAAAGCTCCACGACGGCCATCTTGGGCCACCTCACGGGTGGAATTCGAATAACGTTCCATAAACGGAACCAACCCGGTAGAAGTCAACGCAGAATTCTTAACCGGAGAACCTTTCGGGCGGATATGCGAAAGATCATGGCCTACACCACCACGGCGCTTCATTAATTGTACCTGTTCTTCGTCAATACGAATAATCGCACCATACGAATCCGCTTGCCCGTCTAATCCGATAACAAAACAATTAGAGAGTGAGGCAATTTGATAATCATTGCCAATTCCCGCCATCGGACTTCCTTGCGGAACGATGTAGCGGAAATGATCAAACAGGTCGAAAAGTTCTTGTTCCGACAACGGATTCGGATACTTTTTTTCCACACGGGCAATCTCACTTGCCAAGCGATGATGCATATCATTCGGAGATTCCTCATAGATATTTCCAAACGCATCCTTCAAGGCATATTTATTTACCCATACTTTAGCGGCGAGCTCGTCACCGGTAAAGTAATCCAATGAAGCCTTAAACGCTTCGTCAAAAGTGTAAGTTTTACGATCCACAATTATTATATTTATTTTGCGACTGCAAGTTTACGCATACTTTACCAGTTATCCAAATTACCCTACGTTAAAAAGAATACTTATTGAAAAGTTTTCCAAAACCAAACTCGCAACCCCACATTTTCAATTACTTAAACAAAACTAAACATCAAATAGTTTTCCAAAAAGAAAACTTAACACTTACACGGATCTCCCAAAACAAAGAAGGACGCCTCTTTAGAGAGACGTCCTTATCCTACTATATAGGGATTCTTAATTTAGTTCTTGAGCAAGACCTCGATTTCCTCTACGGAAGACCGGAAAGACTTACTAGTCTCAATCTGGTCTTTGATCGTCTTACAAGCATGCAAGACCGTCGCATGGTCTTTCTTTCCTACGATCTTTCCAATATGGGAAAAAGAGGAGTCCGTATATTTCTTCGCCAAATACATCGTGATCTGACGGGCTTGCACGATCTCACGTTTACGGGAATTAGTCTGGATAACCGATTGCTCCAAGTTGAAATACTTGCAAACGATCTCCTGAATCATCTGTACGGAGATCTGTTTCTTCTCCAACCGAACCGCTTGGCTAACCACACGTTTCGTCAACGGCAGATCGATCTCACGATTATTGATAACCGCATTAGCCATTAAAGAGACGAGAATACCTTCTAAGTCACGGACATTCTCCGTCACATTATTAGCGATAAAGTTAAAGACCTCATCCGGAATCATGATTCCGTCATGGTTGATCTTATTCTTCAGTATCTTTTTACGTAGATCCAGATCCGGACGGCTCAACTCAGCCGTCAATCCCCATTTTAAACGGGTGATCAAGCGCTCTTCCATACCTTGCAAATCCACAGGAGGTTTATCAGAAGTCAAGATAAGCTGCTTACCTAACTGGTGCAAGTGGTTGAAAATATGGAAGAATGTATTTTGAGTCTTATCCATACCGATCAACTCCTGTATATCATCCAACAGCAGCACATCGATATTTTGATAAAAATTCAAGAAGTCATTAGTCGTATTCTTACGGATAGCATCTGTAAACTGTACCCGGAACAAATGCGAAGATACATATAACACTTTCTTTTCCGGATGCAACTCCCGGATACGGGTTCCGATCGCATGGCATAAGTGAGTTTTACCCACTCCTGACGGACCAAAAATAAACAACGGGTTAAACGTAGTCTTTCCCGGATTCTGGGCAACAGCCTCACCCGCCGTACGAACCAGCTTATTGCTCGTACCCTCGAAATAATTATCAAAATTATACTTCGGGTTCAACTGAGGGTCCAAATCCTGCGGAGCAGTCGTCATAAAAGGATTCGGAGCCTTGTTAGCGTCCTTGGGAGTGACTTTCTTTACAGCGGTGGAAGCATTCTCCGCCGGATAATCAACCGTACCACCAGTGGTCTTATCCACCATGATACGGTAGTTAAGAATGGTTCCTTGACCGATTACACGATACAATGTAACTTTCAAAACATTAACATACTTCTCTTCCAGATACTCATAGAAGAATTGACTAGGCACCTGTATGGTAAACTTCTTGTCTTCGTATGATAACGGAACGATAGGTACGAACCATGTGTCAAAAGCTGCCTTAGGCACAATATCCTTTATGACCGCAAGGCACTTATTCCACAATGTTTGATAATCAGTCTGCATGTTTTCTTTCTCTCCCACTAATACTTTTTACATTCGGACTACAAAGTTTAGAAATTAATTCCGAAAAAAAAAAGTGCTATTTTGTTTGGTAAATATGAATTTTCAATATCCCTTTTAGATTCAGATAGTTACTAATACCTATCTGATTTACTGCTATTTAGATCGACCAACGTTCAAAAACCCTTTATTTTAGAGACCTCTACAAAAGCGTAAACGCTGACGTCCGGTGACGGAATAAGGCCTCAGGAAGTATCTATCTCACTTTACCTAAAGGCCTTATGCGTATAATCAGCAGGAGTCCCCTAACTTTTTGTCTAATTAGAATGATTCTAAATAACGTCTTTTATGCTATGATTTTTTAACATAATCAAAAAACAGAGAAATGCACGTATCTCTTCGGATTCTCCCGCAAATCAAGCAATAGCTTAGAGGCGTTGTCCATCGTGCTGTTCAGATTATCATACAATCCTTTGTCGTTCAACAATAAGCCGATGCTATTATCCGTCGAGTTCAATTTATCCGTAGTCAACTTCAAGTTCGCCAAGGTCGCATTGATGGAATTGACCGTTGTAGCCAAATCCAATTCTTTCAAGTTGGCGCTCACCTCCGAGAAATTATCCGTCATCGTCTTCAAGTTATTCACGATACCCGGTACATCCTTACTCAACATCTGATTCAACTGACGGGTAGACACCTCTAGGTTGCTAGTCGTTTTTTCGATATGATTCAAAGATTGAGCCAAGGCCGGATGAGCGATCAAGGTTTGCAAGCTACCCAAAATCGTGTCGATCTTCGGCAAAAGGTTCTCAACGCTTGGCAAGATCTTCTCCTGTACGGATTGCATCATATCCTCTTCCATTCGTCCCTCGAGCGTAGAACCCGGCTTCAAAAAGTCATCCACGTAAGTGTTCAAATGAATATGCAACTCAGCTCCGCTTAAGAAAGTATTGACAACCGCTATATAACTTCCCTTATTCAGCCTCATCTTATCTTCCAAACTAACCTCAACGATGATCTTACCGGTCGTATCATAGTCATAAATAATATCACGAACCAATCCCACCTTAAAACCATCCACAAATACAGGGCTGGAAATCGTCACCCCCTTTACGTTGCTGAATGATACGTAGTAATGGTTCACCGGTTGAAACAGGTTAATACCCTTCAGATAATTAATGCCTAAATACAATAACGCCAGACTTACGATCGTCACAAGTCCGATCTTCGCCTCTTTAGTGAATACACTTTTCATTTCCTTTA
>OAVX01000573.1_pt1 | contig 18861 bp, 32 predicted proteins | sample 1476471 | NCBI WGS metagenome assembly OAVX01 (sample SAMEA2580114, study PRJEB22360) | human gut metagenome | biome: human gut; feature: human-associated habitat; material: faeces | place: Denmark | collected 2008/2010
CGCTGCTTCCGCCTGCTGCCGTTTCTCTTTCGTCATTCCCCGATCCACGGCCACGGTGGCGAAACAGTTGGCCACGCCGACTTGGCTATATTTCAGCTCCGGATCCCGGGTCAGACGTCCGTATAAAACCACGACATTCATTTTTTCAACTCCACCTTAAAATCACGGTACACCTCTGGCACGTACTTGATATGCTTCTCTTTCCATGTCTGCCGCAAATCCTTCTTTCGCCGGCACGCAAACCAATGTCCCCCTTTTTGCGTCAAATACTGCTGCTCCCCGTCTGTGGTAATTAACCCCGGAAGCGGGAAAATATATCGTTTTTCCTCCTCGCGATCAATAACAGGCGTATAAGAATACTCTATAATTGCATCTAAAAGTTTGTGGCGCTTATGTGGCTCCAACTTATCAAAATACGATTCGTGGCAATACCATAAGCCGACCATATTAACGTATACATTTGCCACCGTGCCCTCCCTGTTAAAAACCGATAACACATCGCGTTCCTCTCCATCGCAGTATAAAACATGATCAAAGTCCGGCGTAAGTCCAAGTTCTTCTATTAGTTTTATAAGTTCATTCGTTGTCATTTTTTATCCTTTCCGCTTCAAAAAGTTTTTCAAACGCTTCAATGTTATCTTCGTTATAAATTTCATCATCTACATAAAAAATACACTCGTAGTCTTTCATAAGTCGCAAGCAAATCTCTTTTTCTGATAAATCCTCACAGTTATCTAAACTCTTGGCTCTAATTGCATTTATGCTTGTAAAGTTTTCTACTTCTAGGTCCCATTGATACATATAAGGACTCCAACAATTTGCCATTTGCTTGGCTTTGCCTCTTGATTCAGCCCATACAAGACTAATATAAGGTTCTGGACTTTCGTCTGAACTTAATATCCACGCTCTCACTATTCCCACTCCTTTTATCTATTCCTCACCATAAACAGTTTCTCGTGCTTTTTATGTCTTCTTTTTCTTTCATTGTTCGTGTTTCCTTTCGAAATTCTCAATTTATTTCCCACTGCCGCTAATCTGCTTCATCATTTCTTGCATAAAAAGTTTCTTCATGTCTTTTCTACTAAAGAGTTCTCTAAATTGATCGGCAATAAAGTCATCTAGTTTGCTCGCTAACATATCCTCGATCTGTTCGCTATCCCATACATAATACTGCGTCCACATTTCTTCAAACTGATTTATCATACTCTCTTTGATTCCATCTTTCACATCTTGCCAATCTTCTTCTGTAAAATCGGCTAGTATTGTGCTGAATAGTTTCATTTTTCCACCTCAAATTCTGCAATATCCACACAACAAGAATATTTTGTGCCCACTTTTGTGCTTAGTATATAATCAGCGAATGCAGCATTTGCCCTCTCTAATGATTCGAAAACTCCGACAATTGATTCCTTTCCAGTCTCTTCTCCATCTATCACCACAAAAACTTTCATCACCGCACCACGTACTTCCAAATCCTCCTCTCTTATAAAAACGCCGTCAATTATCTTGCCCTTGCTGTCCTTATTTTTTTTGTAGGCAGTAGATAAACACTCTTCCAAATCCATCCCCAATTGTTTGGCCAAAATAACCAATGTCACCAACGCATCGCCAAATTTCACCTTTGTCTTATCGCAGAGCACGTAATCTCCGTATGAAGCGTAATTCGTTACTTCAACATCCAACATCGCCTCAATCCAGATGACATCTTCCTTGAATTTCGCGAACTGTTTGTCGGCATTAGACGGATCCACAATCCCTTTTTCTTCGCCCCATGCTTCCACTTTCTTGATCAACTCGTTCATCATCTGCTCCTTTCAAACCCGCAAAAAACCTTAACAAATGTTAACTACAACAGCTTTCCCTGCTCGTATCCCAAGATTTCGAAAGCATCGTCAGTGTTCCTGGCAATCCCGTAAAGTACCTTCGTCGATACCTCCGACCGCATAAAATCAATCTGCGACTGAGAAACCCTGCCCGATGCCGTCTTCACCTCGATGAAAAACATCTTGCCGTCCGCCTTTCGGTAGCCGAATAGGTCAGGAAAACCTTCGGGGAGCGCACGCACAAAACGCTTCCCGTCCGGACTCTTTAAAAGTCCGCTGGTCGCCACCCAACAGCGTCCAAGCCCGGTGCCGTTAATGGCATCGACAATTTCCCTTTGAATCTTCCCTTCCTTGCCTCTCAAAACACGCTCCCTTCCACATGCCTTATGCAATACAAATAGCCTTCTTCAACCTCCACATAATAGCCTTCGCTGACAAGCGCCTTTACCAACCTCACCCGCTCCTTAAAGCTACGATAGGGGACCATCAGAACTTGAACCATCCCTACCTCCATGGACTTTGTTTTGGAATCGCTTCCGTGCCATAGCATTCAGTTCTTCGGCGGAATAGCCGTTCGTCCGCCGCTCAGTCGCCTTCTCCGTGCTTGCCTTCTTGTACGTCCGATAATTCCCTGCAAGCAAGCGGGCCATGAACGTCTTGCTCGGCTTTCGGTGAACATCCAAGTTCTTTTTGAGATACTCCGAAGCCTCCACCTGCTCCACCACACACAGACGATCCTCCGGTTTAAAATGGCATAAAAAATCCATGACGTCGGATGATGATGATTCGATGATCTCCGCCAATTTTTGGGCGCACTCGTCCCCTATATCATCATCTACTCTAATCTTATTTACTTTACTATCATCTACTATCATCTGTGTACTTTTGTCTACATTAACTGGGTTATTGTCTACATTAACTGGGTTATTGTCTACATTAACTGGGTTATTGTATGCAATAACTCCGCTCAACTCATTTGAGAGTAGATTATAGTCAGCAATAAGTGCATTATTGTTGCGCCGCGCCGTAGCTTCTTTATATCGGCGCTGAATGCCGGCAGAAGTCAAAATGCTCCGCGTATCAAACATCCCTGCGTTAAAAAAATCAACCTGAACCGCCGTCTTCACTACCTCGTGTACAAAAGACTCCTTGACCCCAACATCGTCAGCAATCAAAAACCCCGTGTCCTCATCCCACAACATGTAGTACCCATCACCTTGATAAATAGTACATAGCAGGTTGACGATGACCGCGATAGCGCCCGGACCGCAGGCACGCAGAATTTTTCGGACCTTAATGTCCTTCATAAAATTACAATCCAGCGGGAAATAATCGATCCCGCTCTTCAGTGGTCTGGCCATAACAACCTCCTAACAGAATCGGCAAACGGCACACCCATCATCCGACAGCATGTGCCGCCCGCCTTATCCATTAACTTTGCGTTACAGACGCTTCCACTTCATTACAAATCTTTTCGTAGTCCGTCTTCTTGATCTCGTCACTGTGGCCGTAGCCATACTTGCTCATCACCGACTTACAAAGCTCCGCATCGCCCTTAGCAATGGCATAGAGCCGCTTCGCCTGCGCTTGGGAAATCGTGCCGTCGCGATCCGTGTAGGTCCGTTGATAAGCCGAAGCCTGATTGCCGGCTAAGTCCATGTCCTCAATGTCTTGAGTAAACACATCGCTCAGAGAGCCTACCAATAATGCTGCATCCACCATAGCCCGCTTCTTCGCCATCTTCAGCACCGTGTTATCCATGGTGTAAGGATCCTGCTTAATGTATTTTCGTTCGCGGGTATTGCAGCTGCCGAAGCCTTCCGTCATAACCTCGCCGTTCTTCTTCAGCCGGCATGCCACCTGATACTGGAAGAAACCCGTATCGAAATCCCGTGTTGAATCCAGAATCTCAAATTCACTGGTCAGGCCCAAGAGCATAATCAGCTTTTCCGCCCCCGGCTTTAGAAGCGTCGGCTTCCCCGTGCCGGGGATCACGCCGAAGTCGTGATTTTGTGTAAATTGACTTTGCACCAACGTCTGAAACTGCTTAATCTTCTGAATACTGCCTTGGATCGACTGCAAATTCGTCGATTCGATCAACGACAGAGCGTTTACCTCTTGAACTTGTACTTCATTCACATTCGACATAGCGAACCTCCTCACTTAAATTTTCCACTTTTCCGGCGATCACACGATCCAAAAACTCCCAATTGTCGTAGACATAGGCCGCCAAACGCCCGGTGAAAAGCTTGCTTAAATTCGCATCCTCTTCAAAAAACGTCTGTAAAGCAGCGATTTTAATCTTGCGGTCTAACTTCAAATCCATACTTCGCCTCCTATCTCAACCGCAGCGACTTCGTTCGCACGAGTTCTGCGCCTTCCGTCAGCTCGCCGGCCTCAATGGCCTTCTTGATCTCCGTCTTCATGGGCTTTCGCTCGATCTTCCAGTAAGCATCGGGGATAAGATCTTCATCGATAATATTCACGCTCGGCGCATTGGCCTGAATGCTCCACTTGAAAATTCCCGAAGTGACCTTGTCCTTGCCCATGGCTTCCAGGTTCTCTTGCACATAGCCTTTAATATCTGCGATGCGGTTTCTTACTGCCATCTTCCGAGCCTTCAGCCGTTTTTCCTCAGCTTCCAGCGCCTCCGCCTCCGCTTCCAAATTGCGGATCACCTTCGCCGTGGACTCCAACTTTTCTTCCAGGGCCGCATCCACGGCATCCATGGCGGTGGCAACGGCTACCTCATCGTCGATGTTCTCGAGATTCTCATAAATCTCGGCAATATCATAAAGCTTCATTTCACGCCCTCCTCTTCCATCAACTGCCGGCACAAGTTGTTAATCTCGACTAAAAGCACCGGCTTCTTTTCTTTCGCCGCTTCACCGATGCGAATATTGATTTCGCATCGATTTAATTCCTCCAATTTTCCTTCCAACATTTCCCCGGTTGTCGTGGGTTCAACGTCTTCGTAATACATTTTGATCTCCTTTGTGTTATACTAATGGTGGTTATTGAATGATCTCGCTTGGACACCTGTCCGGCGAGATTTTTTCATTTACGCGCGTCGTCTCTCGGCACAAATCATTCTTTAGCACCGAAGACCTCAACCCGCGCTCATCCTCAAACAAATAATAATGGGTGTATTCACCGATGACCTTCCCGGAAACGAAGTTCTTGTTATGTCTAGTTCCATTCATTTTGTTGTAGGTCACGAAATACCACTTTCCTATTTCCAACGCCCGCAGCGTTCCGCCTATATTTTTCGGCTTCGGCGCATCCCAATACATGCCCGTGTCTTCACCTGCAATTAAAGGCCTCATGTCTTCGCTGCATCGTGCCACGATGGGCTGCCGTTGACTACACCGTGCCGCGACAGGTTGCTGTTGACGCCACTTGGGCAAAGCATCAAATGCTGCTTCAATCTTTTCTGCCACTGGACCGATTACATACTCCCTTTTCCGCGAGTAAATAAGTTGCACCGTTTCATCGGCGATGCCGACCACATCGGCCACAACCTCGGTAGGTCCGTGGTGCTTAAGCAGCGCGATCACCTTCGGGCGAATGTCCGCCAGCGACTTCCATTGACTATTCATGCTTCCTCCTAATAGGGGTACTGACCGCGTTCCTTACTGTAAGCCACCGCCCACGCCGCTTTATTGTCAAGCTGCGTCACGCATGCGCTTTCCGCTAAATCGTCACAGGCAACGGCCAAACGGAAGCTCACTAGAGCTACCAGGCCGATAATGGCCAAAAACGCCAACGTCCTGCGGCGCACATACTTCGCATCGTTATACATCACACACGCTCTTCGTTTCATTCCTTCACACGCTCCCTTCCGCGAAACAAATACGCCTCAAACGCACTTCGCTCAACCAAAAACTTGCCACCGCTTCCACCCGTCAACACCGGGCAATCCGCATTGTGTAAAATCCGATAAGCATCATGCTTCTTCAAATGGTAGTCAGCCATAATCGTCTTCGCATCAATAATTTCAGGCCGTCGACTCATACAAGCCCCCTCTCTAAACATTCTTTTCTATCCAAAGCCGAAGCTCCTTGGCCGCCTTAGCAATGGCCTCCAAATGCTCCAAAATTTGTTCCAACGCCTCTTCCTCATCAGCACTGACGACACCATCGGCCACGATCTCAATCAAAGAATCCTTTACTGATTCCACATCCTTCAAGCTCGAAAGTGTCTGAATCGCAATGCGATCAATCCCATTTAGAGAAAGCTCCGCCACCGTTTCAAGGCCGATCGGGCATTCATTTGAACAGAAGAAATTTAAAAGCTCCGGCGCACGATACAAATCCGCCATCATAAGCACCAAATCCGGCTGTGGATGGCATCGTGTCCCCAGCTCATAATTTGCAATCGTCGACGGATGCACCCCCAGCGCCTCCGCCGCACCTTCGCGACTCCTTAACGCATCATTGTACACTGCTGCCTCCATACGCGCCCTGTAAAACGGGTTTTCCTGCGTACGCTTGTGACAACCACCCATCACTCACCCCCTTTATTTGCTATAATCACCTCGAAAGGAGGTGAACAGATGAAACTACACGCTTGCTTACTGGGCGAATGGGTTTGCCTAAACGATGATCCCGATTGCGTCATTGGCCATAACGGTCAATCGCCCGACACATGGTACGAAGAAAATGCCGAACTTTGGGCACCGCATCAAAGAAAAGAACATTCCTATTACGAACTCGACTACGTGGATCTCGTTTATAAAGGAATTTCTTATCGAATCAACCCCATCTTTCTCCAAGTTTCAGAATTCTGATAAAACATTCAACTTCGAGAGAATAATTTCTAAATCAAGGTCGTCAAGTTCAATCTTGTCGGCCTTTTCCATTTCTCGCGCTTCCACCGCATGGTTTAATTCGTGCCATTCCCGTTTCGAAAACTTTCTTCTGAAATTGAGAAAAGCAACGACATCCGCTTCTTTCATCACTCACTCCTCCTTCCTTGCAGCGCCATTCCGCGCATCCAGCCTTCCCTGCAACCACGTGCTATAGAGGAAGCGACGTGATTGACGTAATATATAGGTAGAGAAAAATGGTTAATACAAGTTACTTGTATTCTTGAGGCAAAAAAATTTCATTGATTTCGACATCAAATAACTTTGAAAGCTTTATCGCTTTCTTTAAGTCAATATTATCTCCATTTCTTTCGAGCTCTGAATAGCCAGATACTCCACTATATCCAAGATAGTCGGCCATGAATTGTTGAGTATATCCTTTTTCTACTCGAAGGTCTTTTAAGCGATTTTGTAATTTAACTTCCATAATTCACCTCCTACCAAGTTATGAATTACAACTATCTTGTATTTATAGTATTCCATGATTCTTGTACTGTCAAGGCTTCTTTACAATTTTCTTGTATTATTTTACAAAATATTTGAAATTCATCCGTCAATCGACTACAATCTGTTTGTAGGGGGAGATTATGAATACTATTGGGGCACGCATTAAAAAACTTCGACTAGACAACAACATGACCCAAAGGGAACTTGCTGAGAAAATGTCAGTTCGATTATCGACCATCTCAAATTATGAGACAGGATACAGTACGCCAGACATTAATACGTTGGCCAAGATAGCAACTATTTTTGACACTTCCATCGATTATCTCGCTGGTAAATCTGAAGTTGGTTCTAACCGCGACCCCCTTCTATTTTCAAAGCGATTAGCGCAACTTCGAAAAGAGAATAATTACACACAAAAAGAACTTGCAGCAAGATTGCAAATTAGCAATGTTACTTTATCTCAATATGAGACGGGCGCTCGACGCCCCGATATTGAAACGCTAAAAAACATTGCTTCCTACTTTAATGTGTCTGTGGATTATTTAGTTGGTTCCAGTTCAATTAAAAGCGCCGATTCTAAGCGTGAGCATGACGAACTCCTCGAAGGCTTTCCGGAAGGCGTGCAAATCCTACGCCGGGCCAACCGCGAACTCACTCCGGAAGCGAAAGCGAAGATGATCGAAATCGCCAACATCTTCATCGATAGCGTCAACGCGAAAGAAAATGATGAAAAAAAATAAAGGGCTTACGCCCTTTTAAAAATCATCTTTTGTCGAACATAAGTTTCACGACAACAGCGCCCTTGCGCTTTAGATGGATGCACGCAGCCCAACTATTTCTACATAAGGAGGAAACCATGAAAAAATTAGCAATTGTCCTATGTTCCCTACTTCTTCTTGTCGGATGCGGATCAGAATCAGCCAATAATAACAATACTTCCGCCAACGAAAACAACGCTGAAGCATCCTCTGAAGAAAAATTCCAAATTAGCGATGCCGACTATGACTTATACAACAAAGTAATGGACAAAATTTATGAATTGTCCCCCAATGGCGAACTGAGCGATGAACAGGTATTTGAAAAAATTGCTCCCGATTTCGGAATGACTGCCAAAGAACTCGGCGACAAAATGAAAGAAATTCAAGAAGCCGCTGTCAACCGCTCAATGTCGGAATACAAAGACTCAACCTCAAATGCTGATAAAGCGGTTAAAGACTATCGCTCTGAAATGCAGGTGATCGCACAGCAATACATTGAAAATCAAATCATGCATAAGATTAAAAGTGGTGCCGGATTTAATGTCGGTGTCTACAACTATGAACCTTACGACGCGAATGGAAAGACCTACAAATACACCTTTATGGTCCAAGGACAATATGAAGAAAAGGGCACCGGCAACCTCGGTAATTTCCAAATGATTCTCGGCACAAATGACACGGAAGAGCTGAAAAACTTACAAGCAGATGTCCTTGAATACTCAAACACGGCTGAATAAGTTCTTCGTCGAAGAAGTCCATAATTCACCTTATTCCAATTTATTTCGATTTATTGGAATACTATTCTCTTATTCCAATTTTTCTTAATAAATTGGAACATCATTTTTTATTCTAAAATTTACCAGATAGTTGCTATGCAAACGTCAGAAAGGAGTTGTCTTTTGGAATTCGAAACTTTAGAGTACATCCAAGAAGAGAAAGAGCTAGTACAAGAAGAAATTGACTTCCCCCGATATGGAGAAAAAAGCACAGAAAATGCAGTAGGTATCAACTCCAAAGAAAAATATTTATTTGATATAAATAGAGGCCGTGTACATTTGAAAAAAGTAACTCTTCAAAACCGAATTCAAAAAACGATCATCTTGTTGCGCTTGGATATTGGAGGCCCGCCACACTCTAATCCCCCGATCGATGATGAACACGCACCGGAGGTACTACACGGTCCGCATCTCCATGTGTACTCACCAGAGTTCGGCGATAGTATGGCGTATAAGTTGAACGACCCATTCTTAAATAAAATAAACCCCAGGTTCGATATAGAGAAATTCAATACCAAAAGTGATATTGAACTCTATAAATCGTTCCTAGAGTTTTGTAATGTTGTTAATATGCCGACGATTATTGCACAATTCTTATGACGCAAAAAGATCAATATTTTCATTCCGCTTCGACCAAGGCACATCCTTAATGCCATACTCTTCAAAAGCTCCTGTCCATTCGGGATTAATAAACTTTCTATTGTTGTCATTCACGACAATAATCAATTCAGGACTCTGGTCCTTACCACTATATCGAGCCTTAAGTGTGTCTTCCCATGAAAAGATTGCGCGCTCAACCTCTCCTTTACCTTGAATGTTCATAGCCTTTATGAAGCGCTCTGGCTTATTTTTTGAGGGTGTCATTAAAAAGTCATACCGGTGTTCGAAATTAGATTTTCCTACAACGTGAATATCTTTCGAATAGTATAAATTATGCTCATCAAAAAAGCTAGCAACATCCTCTACAAAAAGATTTTCAACGGTTGGACTCGACAACATAAACATATTGTTTATGTCAAGCATCCCTTGAACTAGCCGATGCTGAGCGTTCGCTAGGTTATTATAAGAACAGGAAATAAAAAGACTTCTATCCCCTAAATGCAGCCGAAGACCCAAGCGGTTTAAAACCATTTCAAAAATTTTCTTACGTTTTTGTGAGCTCAAGATATCTATTCCTGAGATTTCAAGATCATTAATGGTATGGCCAAAGTCAGTTATCGAATATCGATCTTCGCCTTCCTGGATTATATAGATTTGCGTGTAATCGTTATGACGATCTAAAAAAGGCATGGTCAATTCAACAGTAGATTCATCAATTTTCTTAGAGAACATATTTTCCTTTAACCATGTTAAGTAATTCGCCTTAAAATCCATAAATCCACCTCCTTAACCTCCACTAGAACTTCTATTTAGGTCTTAATATTATATCACGTAGAAATGGAAAGGTGGCGGGCACGATTATTATTTTTTCCGTTTTTAAGAACAAACGTTTTGAAAGGTGACCTTATGACGCAAGAAACCATCGAGCAGCTGGCAGCCAATCTGCTACTTTCTACAGAACGCCCCCTGCACTTCCCGACCGACTTGAAAAAAGTCGCAAAAAAATTGAATGCCTCCATTGTAAAAAGCAACCTTCGCGGCGAAAGTGGCTACATCCTTCAATACAAAAACCACTTCCTTATTTGCATCGACACGGAAAACCACCGCGTGACGCACAATCGCTTCACCATTGCACACGAACTTTCCCACATAGCATTGGGCCACCTCGACAAACGGAAGCACATCCCTTATGCGCAAAAAGAACAAGAAGCCAACGATATGGCCGGGGCTCTACTCATGCCCTTTCATTTCATGGTCGCTTACAGAGACTATGAAACCCGCATATTGTCAGGGTTCATGGCCGTAAGTGAGCAGGCCATGGACATTCGCAGGAAACAAATTATCAAAGATCACCACTATCACACCGCCGTCCAACATAACTACTACCAAGATAAGCTCAATCGAGATATACGTGGCGGCATCTAAGAAAGGAGAATCAATATGGCAAGAGGCTATGGCGAAGGCACCTGGAGAAAACTCGCATCCGGAAACTGGCAGCTGACCATAAGCGCCGGCACAAACCGCGAAGGAGAACGCGTCCGCATTAGCGGCACCGGCAAGACAAAAAAAGAAGCCCGCGAACGAGCCAATCAAAAGTTGGATCAACTTCAGGGATTCGACGAATCTGAAATAACCGTCGCCGAATGGGCTGAAATATGGCTTGAAGAGTACAAGCGCCCGAATATAAACAGCACCACCTACCTTACCTACGAACACCAGATGCGAAACCACTTCATTGAACCATTGGGCGATTATCGCGTGAAGGACCTTACGACCATTCAATTACAAACCCACATCAATACAATCGATAAAAACCACTCCCGTGCCTTGGCCCGGGCAATCAAATCTCGAATCACCTCCTGCTTAAAAAAAGCAGTGGACATTGGCCTTATCGACAAAAACCCTGCCATAGTAACTGAACTCTCCAAAACAAGAACCATCACGGTTCGCGCCCTCACCAAAGAGGAACAAGACAAACTTGTCGAGCGATGCCGCCGGGAGGAATATGCCAACCTCATTTTATTCCTACTCACCACTGGCCTACGTATCGGCGAAGCGACGGGACTTACCTGGGATCATGTCGACCTGAAAAACCGTACCCTCGCCGTCGCTCAAATCATGGTCGAAGAACACGGCAATCCTCGCCTGCAACCCTATCCAAAAACAGACAACAGCGTTCGTACTGTTCCCCTTTCAGATGACGCCTATGCTATACTAAAAGAAAGAGAACAAAACAACGACCCGGAGAACAACGTCCTGAACCTCGTATTCTACTCGTCTACATTCAACTTCAGGACCCTCTCAAACTTTAGGCGATACTTTGATCGCCTGGTTGAGGAAGCCGGCATTGAACGCAAACTGACGCCACACATGCTGCGCCATACCTTCGCAACGCGCCTCATCGAACAAGGCGCCAACATTAAAGCCGTTTCTCAATTATTAGGCCATGCAAAAGTGACCACCACCCTAAACATCTATACAGAAGTCTTCGACGATGAAAAGATTGATGTGATAGATACGTATAGCATCTTATAATTTGGCGCACGAATGGCGTAAAAATATCTGTAACCCGCATGGTTATCATGTTACATTAGACATTTTAAATTTAATGTGTAAAGCAAGCCGTGCGTTTCTACGAAAAAACGACCGGCCGCATTCCATCCGAAAAGTTATAATTTAGCATAGAAAGGACTCTGATTTGCAAAGAAAAATTCTATCTGTATTGTTGGCCGTGGCCATGCTGATCGGCTTCATCCCGCAACCGGCATCTGCCCGCGACGCAAGACTTTGGGTCGAGGGCCGTTACATTACAGGCGATGTATCGCCTTATATCCACAAGAACCGAACCCTGGTTCCTCTACGTCAAGTAGCTGAAGCTTTAGGACTCGACATTCAGTGGAACACAAAGGAACGTCAGGTACACATCAAAATCAACGACGAGGACTTTATCTTTTCGCCCGGTGAATCCCATTATCGCGCCGGGGACAAAATGGTCAAAATGGATACGGAGACCGTCATTCGCGACAATCGCACCTTCTTGCCGCTTCGAGTTATCGCCGAAGCCATGGGTAAGCCGGTATCCTGGGATCAGGCCACCTATACGGCCGTAGTCGGCACGGGGTACAGTCCCGAAACGCCCTCAAGCAACGAAAAGACAGATGAAAAGAACGAGCAAAACAATCCCGTCACGCCAATTGTTCAAAACAATAAAAATAATCGGGCAATCGGCGCTCCACAGGGAAAAGGACATATTCGCGGAAATCGAAATTCGCGCATTTACCACCTTCCTCAGGATGCAAGCTACCACAAAATCGCACCGAGAAATATTGTTTTATTTGAAAGTGAAGCACAGGCCCAAGCTGCGGGCTACAGACGCGCGAAAAGATAAGGACTATGTACAGATGGTTGAGGCCGTTGGTTATAATGACCAACGGCTTTTTACTTTAATAGACATATGAGTACAAACTTCCAGGAGTCTTGGCATCGTCCCGTAGGCTTTAACTTCATTTTATTTTGTAAGGGCAGCGAACCCGTAGCATTAAGTATCTTTTACACTTTTGGTTTTATTTTCTTCCCAATCAATTTATGAACAAAATTTATAGCTGGCATTTATCTTTGTTTATGAAATCCCAATTTCCCCAAGCTCATTGCTATTCAAAAATTTCTTGGATATACTTTTGACGACAAGTGCATTTAATTTAAAATCCATGAGAACGCCATTCATTTCATCCACGGCAATTTGACCAAATTATAAATGTGAAAGAATGGAAAAAATTTGCAGTTCAGGAGGTATGCAATGAAGTTCGGTGTAAGAAAGCCTAACTTAAAAAAAAGCTTTAAAGCCAGAACTACCGGCAGGTTGAAACGCTCTGTAAAAAAAGCACTTATTCCCGGTTACGGGAAAAAAGGCATGGGTTACATAAAGAATCCAAAAAAAGCTGTTTATAACAAAGTCTACAATAAAACGACCGTCGATTTACTAAAACCTATTAAACCGGTGACCTCACCTAAGAAGATGAAAGCGAGGCAACCGAAAAAAACAAAATTTCATTACGATGCAACGAAATCCGAAGCCGTTAAGCATGTATTGGAAAAAGAAGGCTACTCTCCTGATCAATATACGACACGGTCACCACGTCGATGGTTAAAATTTATCGCGATTATTCTGGGGCTTGCATCATGGGGTGCCTTATTCGGTAGACATCCGAACATTTTCCTCGGCGTTTTCTACGGCATTCTCGCTTACACCGCGTATCAAAAATCAAAGCCTCGAATAAATATTCTAACTAATCCGAAAACTGAAGCGATTATACCGACGAAAAGCCCCGTTATCGCCGACGAAAATGTAGTTGATGGTTTGCCGACTTCGACCCCTAACATTTCCTATAAAGACAATGATGCAATCGCTCCAACCAAGGACAATATGGATGCTCGAAACTTACGTGAAATTGTCCCTCCAAATGTGTTTGATCTGCTCTGGTTTTTTAATGGCCCGTATAAAAATATCGAACGAGGAACACAAACCTTCGACAATGGCTTCTACTCTTTCGAGATCAGTTTTCAATCTGAACCTTCTGCTATTAATGTGCATTTACCCATTGTTGAGGGAACAACGGATCAGAAAATAGGCTATTACCCCACTTACGACAAGCTTACTTCCGTAGAGCGTTTTACTTATTTAAAATGGCTTCAAGACATATCTCAGTCCATCGACATTTCTTACGTTTTTATTTTTTATTACGGTTTGGAGCGCTTTTTATTTACTGAAAAAATTGAGCAAGCCGTAGAAATGATTTTTGAACTTAAAAAGTACCATTCCGAGAATCAATCTTTTAATAGCTATTCCAACGATGCTATTTTAATTGCCGCTATGATGGCAGAAAGACCCGATTGGATTGCACGCTTAAATCCTCGGTGTTTGAGCGCGCCTCTTTATGCCACAATAAAAGGTGCCGTTACGAAATGCTTCTCCACCCATGAAATAATTTTGTTTTCTAAAAAAGTTGGCTGGATCAACCAACGCTATATAAAAAATGAACCTCAAAAATTTGAAGCCAAACTTGCGATTTGTTTAAAAGAAAAGTTTGGTACAATTCAATTTATGATTCAAGAGGAGCAATATAAGGAAGTTTCTGACTCTATAACAATATTCCTCGCTAATTATTCTCTTTCCCAAGAAAGCAGGTTTTCAGAACTACCGGATATTTTAAGCCACCCGGATATTCAAAGCTCACTCTATTCCCTTTTGCAGGAAGCCCATGAAAGAACCAAGTTACAGCTTCGTGAAGAGAGAAAGATGAAAACCACCGAGTAAATAGATTTTAATTTCGCTAACAAAGTAAAAGCATCTAAGGAATCACTCTCCCCAAACGCTTTTTGACTTCATTTTTTCTTTATTTCCTTGCGACTATCCATTTTTTGCTTTTCTTCCTCATCTGCGCTCTCTTATAAAATGAAGGATTGAAAGAAGGCTTTTTGTCTATTTAAAACATAATGATCATTTCTCCCCTTCTCAATCTTTCATCTTGCTCCGCAACGATTTTCATGTATTCATCTTTTAAATCTTTCGGTGTATCTTCTTTCAAGACTATGTATTTATAGCCGTGCTCAGTCCTCGCTTTTTTCTCGGTTAAATAAGGATAAAATTTAGGCTCCATCATTGTATTGCCTCCTTTTTATTTATTTAAAATTGAGTCGATAAGCCCTTTATTTTTCAGCGCATCGATCCATTGTTTCGGAATGCTGTCGAAGCCATACTTAATCCCTGCCAAACCGCCCACCACCGCCGCGGTGGTGTCCGTATCGTCGCCGAGATTCACCGCCGTAAGCACGGCTTCTGTGTAGGAGGTAGTATTTAACAAGCACCAAATCGAGGCTTCCAAAGTGTGCAAAACGAAACCGGTGGACTGAATGTCGTCCACGCTTTTGTTTTTGATTTCATCCCGCGTGAACGCTTCTTTGCGAATCAATTGCCGCGCCAGATGCACGTAGTCGACACAGGCTTCCGCGGAGAGTTTATGGGCGTGAGTAATGGCCGAGACGGCTCGGATCTCCTCGTCTGTCGCCTCAGTAAATGCCAAGGGCAAAATGCGCATCAAGGAACCGTTGCCGTTTGCGTGGTAATCGTCGAGCCCCTGCCCTCGTTCCAAGGCGAGGCGGGTCGTGGTGCCGACATCAAAGGTCTCGCCGCCGGCGGTGTAGGCATCTCTATGGAGCCAATCGCAAAACCGCCTCCGCATATCCTCGCAGTCGATGCGGCCCGTCTCTTTAATCGAATCCAATGTAGCCAGAGTCATGCTCGTGTCGTCGGACCAGGTGCCCGGTGCCTGATTCCACGAGCCGTAGCCGGTCATTTCTTTGCAGGTGAATGTTCCCCGTTTTTTAAATTCGAAAGGAACGCCCAGGGCATCGCCGACAGCTAAACCGTATATTGCTGATTTCAACATTTGATCCACTCCTCTGTTTTTAGTTCGATCATTTTCGTTAGCTCTGTTGTTAGTTTACCATTTTTACGGCCGTCATCCTATGGGCGGCGCTTTACTTATCTAATCACTACATATGACCTAACTTCTTCATCTGTATAAAGCAAATTTCCCGAATTTCTCCACAAAAAAACCGCCCTCAGGCGGTTCATTTCTTATTCAGCTTCGTCTTCGGATACTTCGATATCTTCGAACATTTCCTCGGCGGTTTCCGGGTAGGTTTCGAAGAAGTCGAAATCGTCCAGATCAAAGTCATCGTAGTCGTCAAAATCGTCGTCTTCGTAGACATAGTCTTCCAATTCGGCCAAGTCTTCTTCTACGACGTCGACATAGCTTTCCATGTCTTCGAATTTTTCATCGACGACTTCTGCCAATTCCGCGACCACGTCGACGAGTTCCAATAGAATTTGGCCTTCTTTCGACGATTCTTCCAGTCCCAATCCATCTGCTAAACCTTGAACATAAGCGATGCGTTGCAAAATGTTTTTCATGGTTGCCTCCTTGGCTAAATTCTGGACATATATTCGCCGGAACGCGTGTCTATGCGAATAATATCTCCCCGATCGACAAACAAGGGTACAAGTAGGGTGAATCCTGTCTCAACCGTTGCGGGTTTCGTCGCGCCGGAAGTGGTATCGCCCTTGACGCCGGGCTCGGTTTCCGTTACTTCCAACTCGACAAAGTTTTCCGGGGTGACGTTAAAAGGCTTGCCTTGATAGATTTGGATTGTCGCCATGTCGTTTTCGCGCATAAAGTTTAATGCGTTTTCCACGAATTCCTTTTCGATGGGCATTTGTTCGTAAGTTTCGGTGTCCATAAAGTAGTAAAGCGCGCCATCGGAATACAAGTATTGCATTTGCTTGGTTTCGATTACGGCACTTTCAAACTTTTCCGAGGGGTTGAAGGTGGTTTCCTTCGCACCGCCGTTTAAAACCGAACGAATTTTAGCACGAACGAAGGCCGCACCTTTTCCCGGTTTAACGTGTTGAAAATCCACGACTTGGTAGACGTCTCCGTCCATAACAAAAGTTACACCTTTTCTAAAATCACCAGCTGAGATCATAATTTCCTCCTTAATTGTACTGCCTATTTATTATATCAAATTGAAAAATAACCCACAAGATGTGACCCACCGCCTTAGTAAAGCTTTTTTAATCGGTAGCCGCTCGGCTTTATGAAGTCGTCGAAAAAATAAAAGGATTGTTCCACGAGACGTGGTTGGAAATTGGCGCGGATCGGCCCGGTATTTTCGCCGATGAAAAGCCCGTCCACGACCATTTGTCCTTCCACGGCCGCCCCGGGTTCGCGAATCAATACGCCTTTGACGTGGACGTCTCCTTTTAGGGACGATCCTTTTTTCAGCCAAACGACGCCGCTTACCTCCAGCGGGTTTTTCGTTTCCACGGCGCTTTCTATTTCCCAACGAAGTTTTTCCGTGTTTTCGAATAGGGGAATTTCCTGATTTTCTTCCGTTACCTGCACAAGTTTTCCGTCTTTTTGCTTCAAATGGAGCGGCTCCCGTGTGATGACGGAACGAACGCCCGCTTCAGGCGGTTTTGTAAAGCTCTCGGCGAGCATGGGCTGCCACGCCTCGTAGACGCCGGCATTTTTCATTTCTTCCACGCTGAGCACGCCGTCTTCTTGAATGAATAGGGGATTCACGCCGTCGAAACGCAGATTTGCCTTGGCGCCGATACCCTTGTATGTGCAGGAAATTTCCAGTTTGACGGCGGTATAGCTTCCCTTTTCCGCTACGCAGGACAGACGGGGATGTTCGTCTGATACATCGTCCATGGAGACGGCCGGCAAATGATAACTTCCGCCTAATTGAATGACGTCGATGATCTTTTTTTTACTGACGCCTTCGTTGGCCAAATACGCCAACGACTCGGCGTAATAGGAGGCCTGCTTTTCGTCTTTTTCCGCGCCGAGTAAAAGCAAATTGTCTTCTATGCGGGAAAAAATTACCAAGGACAGGAGGCTGATCACCGCAAAGATAAAGACGGCCATCAGGGCGATGGCGCCGCGCCGCCTACTCATATGACCCCCTGAAGGCGACGACGCGCTTCGATTCATCGCCACAGCGCAGACGGATCACGAGGCAATCGTCTTTCTTCTCAAAGCTGAGCCCATCTACATGCCTCAGTATGACGGTTTGTGTGCCTTGTTTTACGTTCAAACGGTTGATGGGATATTTGATGTGGCTGTGATCGGCGAAACGCGATAATTTGTCGCCTTCAAAGATATAGCTCACCACTTTGTGCCCCTCTTCTCCCGGCTCGCGAACGTAAAATTGGACGTAATTCTCTCCGATTCGATAGATGCTGTCGGCCCCAAGAAGCTCATCCACCATGCTGTTTAAGGCGAAGCTTACGTCGTTCTCGCGATTGATGCGGCCGGCGAAGGCGGCGGCGCCGTTCAGTCCGCTGAATAAAATTTGGCTAAGTAATGCGATGAGTACGGCGCCGATGGCCATGGCCAACAGGAGCTCAAGGAGTGTAAAGGCTTTTTTTCGGTCGGAGGGACACCAAGAGGCTTTTCCCCGTCTTTTCATCGAACACCTCCACTTTCTCCAATTGATCGTCGTAGCTCGTAACGACGACGTGCATTCCGGGCTCCGCCTTGTCTTCGTAGGCCATAAATGATTCCATGGTGTTGACGCTTCGATTGAGCCTGTCCCGCTTCGTATTTTGTTCGTTTAATTGCTTGAAGCTGCCTCCCAAAAAGGCGCTGAGCATGACGGTAACCAGCGCAATAATGGCGGCGGGCCCCATAACATTCAGCAAAATGAAGCTGCTTTTCTTCATCGGCTCTCTCCATTCGAATGCGCCCGTTTACCGGCGCCACGATGACGTTAAAGGCCGTTTTCCCAACGCGAAAGGTGATCGTGCCGCTGTTGGACGGCCTGCCCGACGGGCTGAATGAAATAGTGTTCCCGCCTTGCGCCGTATTGGATTCGACGAAGATCAAGTCGCCTTCGTAGGGCACGGTTTTTTCAATTTCATCATATCGAATCATGTATCTGTCGTCTTTAAAAAGCATTTTCGTGTGGGTGCGCGTAATCATGGCTCCCCTTTTCAAGTCGCCGCGGTCCCCCCAACGGCATGG